>Ga0302326_10000115_pt1 | contig 209757 bp, 179 predicted proteins | sample Palsa_T0_3_FD_202264 | JGI IMG/M metagenome (GOLD analysis project Ga0302326, IMG submission 202264) | Peat permafrost microbial communities from Stordalen Mire near Abisko, Sweden - Palsa_T0_3 | ecosystem: Environmental > Terrestrial > Soil > Palsa > Peat permafrost | place: Sweden: Abisko...
GGCGGAATCCTCGTCGAACAGAAGCTCCGTCAGGCGGTCGCACACCGCGTGAAACGCGCCGCTGCGCAGCATCTCGCGCGTGCGGGGGCGCTCGAGGGCGACCCCGACCACCTCGACAAGGCGCCTGGGCGGCGTTCCCATCACGACGACCTGGTCCGCGAGGAAGACGGCCTCCGCCACCGAGTGGGTGACGAGGAGCGTCGTGGGCCCCCGGTCCAGCCAGATCCGCTGCAGCTCGAGGTTCATCCGCTGGCGGGTGAGGTCGTCCAGGGCGCCGAAGGGCTCGTCGAGCAGGAGGACCTCCGGGTCGATCGCGAGCGCCCTGGCGATCGCGACGCGCTGGCGCATGCCCCCGGAGAGCTGGCTCGGGCGCGCCCTCTCGAACCCCTGCAGGCCGACGAGCCCGATCAGGCGGTCGATCGCCCCCGGCGCGGCCGCGATGCCCGAGACCTCGAAGGCCAGGCGGATGTTGGCCTCGGCGCTTCGCCAGGGAAGGAGGGCCGGATCCTGGAACGCCACTCCGATCCGGTGCTCCCGCCGCATCTCCTCCACGGCGCGGCCGTGTATGAACACTTCGCCCGAGGTGGGGCTGTCCAGGCCGGCGAAGAGCCGCAGGAGCGTCGACTTCCCGCATCCCGAGCGCCCGAGAAGCGCCGTGAAGGAGCCCTTCCCGGTCGACAGCCGGAGACCAAGCAGGGCATCGACCGAGGACCTCCCCATGCGGAACCGCCTTCCGACATCCCTCGCCTCGAAGCCGGTCGCGACGCCCCGGCTGGCGTCGCCTTCAGCGGGCATTCGCGGAGGGATTCGTCGCGCTCTTGTGTTCCATTCCCGCGCCAGACTGTGGCCGCGCGCCCGTGAAAATCGACGCAATTTGTGTGGCCCGGGAAGAAGCGCCGCCCTCCGGCGCGCGCCGGGCCGTGGCATAGGATGTGCTAAACTCAACATGCCGTTTCTCAACCGTGGGGTTAACTTCAGTCTGGCTTCGGTCTCTGCGAATCGGAAAACTCCAACCTCTCCCATCCCCCGTTCGCCGCGTCGGCCCGGGGGCCCCAGAATCACCCGTCCAAATATGGCGATCCCCGATCCCGTGCTTGTCCACGACTGGCACCCCATCCTGAGGGTCGAGGACCTGCAGTCCGGGAAGCCGGCGCCCGCGCGCCTTCTCGGGGAGGACCTGGTGGTCTGGTCGGACGCGGGAAAGTTTCACGCCTGGAGGGACCTGTGCGTCCACCGGGGCGCCAAGCTCTCGCTGGGGAAGGTCGTGGACGGCTGCCTCCAGTGCCCCTACCACGGTTGGACCTACGACGTGACGGGATCCTGCGTGAGGATTCCCGCGCATCCCGAGCAAAAGCCGCCGGCGAGGGCGAAGACCACCGTCTACGCGTGCCGCGAGGCCTACGGCTGGGTCTGGGCATGCATGTCGGGCACGCCGAACGAGCTGCCGGTCTTCCCGGAATGGGACGATCCCGGCGTGCGCAGGTTCACGATGGGGCCGTACGTCATGGATGCCAGCGGGCCGAGGATCATCGAGAACTTCCTGGACCTCGCCCACCTGCCCGTCGTCCACGAGGGGATCCTCGGCATGGAAAGCCGCGCCGAGATCGGCCGCTACGCGGTTGAAAAGCGCCCCGACGGGGTGTTCGCGACGGAGATCGTCGTGTGGCAGCCGGACCCCGACGGCTCCGGGCATCCCGCCGAGGCGCACTACACCTACCAGGTCATCCGGCCGCTCACGGCCTACCTGTCGAAGCTCGCGGGAAAGAGCGTCTTCACGATGATGATCGTGGCGACGCCCGTGGACGAGGCCCGCTCGATGGCGTGGATCGTCCTCTCAATGAGGGGCGCCGAATCCACGCCGTCCCAGCAGATTCTCGAGTGGACCGACCGCGTCTTCCTCCAGGACAAGCCCGTCGTGCAGTCGCAGCGGCCGGAGCTGCTCCCGCTGGACCTGCAGGCCGAGCTCCACCTCAACTGCGACCGGACCTCGATCGCCTACAGGCAGTGGCTCAACGAGCTCGGCGTGGGGTTTGGCACCTCCTAGCGCGACCCTCATGCTCGACGACCCCGTCCTCGTGAACGACTGGCACGTGGTCGCCCGCGCCTCCGAGCTGGCGCCGGACACCGCGCGGCCGGCGCGGCTCCTCGGCGTCGACCTCGTCGTCTGGCGCACGGAGGGGTCGATCCAGGTCTGGGAGGACCTCTGCGTCCACCGTGGGGCCAAGCTCTCCGGGGGCCGCGTCAAGGACGGCTGCCTGCAGTGCCCGTATCATGGATGGACCTACAATGTGTCCGGCGAATGCGTCAGGATCCCGGCGCACCCCTCCCAGAAGCCGCCGGTCCGGGCGCACACGAACGCCCGCCCGGTCAAGGTGGCCTACGACCTCGTCTGGACCTGCCTCGGCGAGCCCTCGGGCGACATCCCCCCGTACCCGGAGTGGGACGACCCCGCCTACCGGTCGATCCCCTCCGGCCCGTACGCGTTCAAGGCGCTCGGGCCCCGCGTCATCGAGAACTTCCTGGACGTGGGCCACTTTCCCTTCGTCCACGCCGGCTACCTGGGGGACCCCGGCCACACGGAGATCGACGATTACGAGGCCGAGATCACGCCGGACGGCGTCATCGCGAGGGACATCCCGATCTGGCAGCCCGACCCCGACGGCACGGGGAGGGCCGCGAAGGTCGCGTACACCTATGCCGCGCTGAAGCCCCTCACCGCGCGGTTCACGAAGGCGCAGGGCGACCAGCGCTTCTGCATGATCGACATCGTCACGCCGGTCGACGCCGGCAACAGCCTTGCCTGGGCGATCATGTCGATGAACTACGCCTTCGACGCGTCCGCGGAGAGGATCCGCCTGTTCCAGGACGTGGTCACCGCCCAGGACCTGCCGATCGTGGAATCCCAGCGGCCCGAGATGCTCCCGCTGGACCTTCAGGCGGAGCTCCATCTGCGATCGGACCGGACCGCAATCGCCTACCGCAAATGGCTCAGGCAGCTGGGCCTCAAGTATGGCACGTCCTGACCGCATCGCGCGCGCCGGAGGGAACCCGCGCCGCGGCTGAGCATGGATCCCACGATCGTCGAGCGGGAGCACGCCGCCTTCTCCGCGGGCCACCCCACCCTCAGGAAAAACTACCTGTCGGGCCTGGAGAACGTCGCGCAGACGCTCGGGACCATGGCGCCGACGGGCACGCTCGGGGTCGTCATCCCGCTCCTCATCGGGATGACGGGAAACGGGACCTGGCTCCTGTTCCTGGGGGTGCTCGCGATATGCCTGCTGATCCTCGTCAACATAAACGGGTTTGCGACGAGGTGCGCGTCCGCCGGCGGCCTCTGCACCTACGCCCGCCTGGGCCTCGGGCCACGTGCCGGGGTCGCGACGGGATGGATCTACATCGGCGCCATGCTCTTCGGGGCGGCCAGCGCGGCGCCGTCCTCCGCCTACTACGCCTGCCTCGTGATCTCTCAGTACACGGGCCTGGCGAACAACGCGCTCCTCGGCGGGGTCGTGACTACCCTCGTCCTACTGGCCGCGTGGTGGACCGCGTACCGCGACATGAAGCTCTCCGGCGACGTGATGATCGTCATCGAGGTGACGTCCCTCGCCGTCATGGTCGCCATCATCGCCATCGCGATGGCGAAGGGGGGGACGTGGGTCGACCGCCCGCAGCTGACGCTCCAGGGCGCGGGGCCGCGCGCGTTCAGCGCGGGCCTCGTCCTCGCCTTCCTCACGATGGGCGGATTCGAGAGCGCGACGACCCTCGGCGACGAGGCGAAGCACGCCCAGAGCACGATCCCCAGGGCCATCATGGCGTGCGTTGTCCCCGTCGGGCTCCTCTACCTCGTCATGACCTACCTGCTTGTCGGCCTCGGCCGCCGGTTCGGCATCGCGCTCGACCAGCTCGAGGCCCCGTTCGACACGCTCGCGAGGGCGACCCATTTCAACCTGCTCGGTACCGCGAGCTCCGTCGGGATCGCGCTCAGCTACTTCGCATGCACGCTCGGCTCGGTGAACGCCGGTGCCCGGACCCTCTACTCGCTCTCCGAGGGCGGCATGTTCTTCAAGTCGATCGGCTACGCCCACCCGGTCAACGCGACCCCCCACCGGGCGATCGCGCTCATCTGCGCGATCTCGATCGCCACCCCGGCCGGGCTTCTCCTCGCGGGGGTGTCGCTCGTGTCCTGCATCAACTACGTCTCGCAGCTCGCGGCGCTGGGGTACATCGGCGCCTACTTCATGGTCTGCGTTGCGGCGCCCTTCTTCCTCGCCAGCATCGGGCAGCTGCGCTGGGGCGCGATCGCCGCCTCGGTCGCGGCCCTCGTGCTTCTTGCGGGCGTCCTCGTCCAGAGCGTATACCCGGTGCCCCCGTCGCCGGCCTGCTACCTGCCCTACATCTTTGCCGCGACCATGGGCGCCGGGTTCCTCGTCTCCCTGCGGATCAAGGGGGCGGGCCGCCCGCCGCTTCCCGCATGAAGGCCTTCGTCAAGGGGGACATCGACGGGTTCATCGCGCTCTGGCTCGACAACCTGGTCGTCGCGATCGTGATGGTTAAGCTGAGCCTGGGATTCCCGCTTTACCTGGATCCGCACCTGTTCTATTCGCGGCTCATGCCGGCCTCGGCCGTCGGGCTCCTGATCGGCAACCTCTACTACGCCTGGCAGGCCCACCGGCTCGCCCGCCGCGAGAATCGCACCGACGTGTGCGCGCTCCCCTTCGGCCTGAGCATCATCCTGCTCGTCACCTTCGTCTTCCTCGTCCTCTACCCGGCCAAGATCCGGGCGCTCAACGCCGGCCTGGGCGAGGCCGAGGCGAGCATGGCGGCGTGGCGCGCGGGCGTCGGCGCCGCGTTCGTCATGGGGGTGATCGAATGCGCGGGCGCCTTTGCAGGGGGGTGGATCCGGCGCTTCACGCCGAGGGCCGCGCTGCTCTCGACGCTCGCGGGCATCGCGCTCGCGTTCCTAGCGCTCGACTTGTTCTTCCGGGCCTACGCCTTCCCCATCGTCGGGCTGGCGACGCTCGGGCTCACGTTCATCTTCTACTTCGGCCGGGTGGAGCCGAAGCTCTCCCTCCCGGGCGGCTTCGTCATCCTCGTCGTGGGAACGGCCCTGGCGTGGGCGACGCACTTCCTGACGGGCTCCTCCATCGTGCCCGTGGGCGGACTCACCTTCGCGACCCTCGGGTTCTATCCGCCGATACCCAACCCCTCGCTCCTCCTCACGTGGTGGCGCTCTATCGGCGAGAGCCTCCCGGTCGTCCTGCCGCTGGGGCTCATCAGCACGCTCTGGTCGCTGCAGACGGTCGAGTCGGCCGAGGCGGCCGGCGACAGCTACAACACCAAGAACTGCCTGCTTTTCAACGGATTCGCGAGCATGGGCTCCGCGCTCTTCGGCTCTCCCTTCCTCGCGACGATCTATTTCGGGCACCCGGGCTGGAAGGCCATCGGGTCGCGGGCGGGCTACTCCGTGCTGAACGCGGCCGTCATGACCGCGATCGCCTGCACGGGGACGCTCGGGATCATCGTCCACTTCATCCCCGTCGAGGCCGGCATGGCGCTCATCATCTGGATCGGGCTCGCCATGACGGCCCAGGCCTTCGAGGTCGTCCCCAAGAAGCACATCCCCGCCGTCGTGGTGGGCCTCGTCCCGGCCCTTGGCGCCTACATCGAGTTCGTCATCAAGCGCACCCTCCTGGCGGTGGGCTACGGGACCCCGGACCATCCCATACCGGCGACGCTCAACGCCCTGTTCGCGGAGCGCGCGGACTACTACTCCGCCGGCGTGTTCGCCGTGGGGGAGGGCTACATCTACACATGCATGATCCTGAGCGCGGCCACCGTGCAGATCATCGAGAGAAAGTTCATGCGCGCCGCCGCCTGGTTCGCGATCGGCGGCGTGATCGCGATCCTGGGCCTCGCCCACAACTACGTCATCACGTCCTCCGACATCGTCGGGACCATCGGCTACGCCCCCGGGGCCATCCCGCTCGCGTATTTCATGCTGGCCGCAATGTGCGCCGTCACGCCCTGGCTGACGAGAAACTCGGACGCGCCGCACGCCGGCGGCGACTGAGTCCAGCGCGGGCCTAGGCCACGATGTCCCCGCCGAGGCCGAGCTCGACCAGCGCCTTCCTGTAGCACGTGGAGAAACGGTCCGAGCGGATGTGGAACTCCTCCGAAAGGTCGAGCGGAAGCTCCTCCGGCCTCTGCGCCTCGACGAAGGGCCTGTCCTCCGAGACCACGCGGGTCTGCAGGGCGATCGAGCTGTCCTCGGGCTTGTCCAGGTCGAAGTCCCGCGTCAGCCGGAAGAGGACGTTCGTCTCGCGCGCTGAGACCGGGGACGGGAGGTTGTACGCAACGAAGTTCCTGTCCGGGCCGAGGCCGATGCCGAGCCGGGTGTAGAACGGAAACGTGAGGTCATAGGTGTAGTGGATGTGCTCGACGGGCCCCTTCCTGCCGTAGTCCTCGATGGAATGGCGGTCGTAGTCGGCCTCGAAATGCATCCCCGTCGGCCGAACCTCGACGTCGTACTTTGGCACCTCGGGCCGGTCGGGGTTGCCGAAGGTGCCCACGTGCACGAAGGACAGGTGAGCGAGGTCGTTGAAGTTCTCGGTGTGCCGGGCCGCGGAGCACTTCCAGATGCCGGCGGCCAGCTTCATCTGCTTGAGCCGCGGGTCGTCGAGCTCCGGCCAGTCCGGAAGCGGCTGGCGGGGCGCGCCCGACAGGCACGCCCAGACGACGCCGTACCTCTCCTCCGCAAGCACGGTCTGCAGGCAGAGCTTCTTCGGGATGGCCAGGTCGGGCTGCGCGGGAATCCTCGTGCACTGTCCGTCCGCCCCGTAGCGGAACCCGTGGTAGGCGCAGACCACCTCCTCGCCCTCGACCCTCCCGAAGCTGAGCGGCACGCCCCTGTGTATGCAGATGTCCTTTGCGACGACCACCCGCCCGCCTGCCCTGTAGAGAACGAGCTTCTCGTCGAGAAGCGTCGCCGAAAAGGGCCTCGGCCCGCCGATGTCGGACGAGAAGCAGACGGGATGCCAGAAGGCCGCGAGGGCGGCCCAGTCCGAGGGGGCGAACGTGCAGTTTCGGGGAAGCGCGGCGGTGGTGGGCGAAATCATGTGGGGGCGGCGCGCCTTCCCCCCAGCATGCTATGTGCCACGGGGCTCGCGCCTCAACCTTTGGGTTGAAACGGTTTGGGGGTTGCCGTCAACTCCTACGTTGCCTCGCGACTGCACGGAATCGCACCTTTCAAATTGAAGCTCAAAGCATTCAGAAGCCTCTGGGGAATCCCGGGCCCGAGGGAGGCCGCGGTCGCCGCGATCCAGGAGGCCGGCTACGACGGGATCGAGGCGATCCTCTTCACGCCGTCGGACCACGCCGAGCTCAGGGGCATCCTGCGCCGGCGCAGGATGCCGTTCAAGGGGACCGTCTGGACGCGCGACGCGGGCCACTCGGTGGAGGAGCACATGGGCCTGTTCGACTCGCAGCTCGGCGACCTCATCCGCACCGGCGCCGACTCGGTCAACGCGATATGCGGGTACGACTGCTGGTCGCTGGACGAGGCCACCCGGTTCTTCGAGGCGGCGCTCAAGTCCGCGGCAGCCTCCGGCGTGCCGGTCGCCTTCGAGATCCACCGCAACTCGGCGCTCTTCCACCCCACCGCGGCCGCGCGGATCCTCGGGCTTTTCCCCGAGCTCAGGCTGACCTGCGACTTCAGCCACTGGGTCGTCGCCTGCGAGCGCCTCCTGGACGACCAGATCGGGCTCATCCGGCTGTGCGGCTCCCGGGCCGACCACATCCACGCCCGGGTCGGCACGGAGGAGGCCCCCCAGGTGTCCGACATCCGCGCCCCGGAGGCGCTGCCCTACGTCCTCGCATTCGAGCGCTGGTGGGACATCGTCTGGGACGAGCAGCTCAAGCGCGGGGAGACGGCTTCGACCTTCTGCCCGGAGTTCGGTCCCCCGCCCTACCTGCCGACGCTGCCCTATTCAGGCGAGCCGGTGGCGGACCTCGCGGCGATCTGCGAATGGCAGAGGCAAAGGCAACTCTCCCGCTTCAGCGCTTGGATCGCTTCCCGGACAGCGACCGGATGAACGTGCCGATGAATTTCCTTCGGTCGCGGATGAATCTGGGGTCGTCCGAATCGAGGCCCGTTATCTGGCGGCAGATCTGCGGGAACGCGATCGGCCAGGTCACGAGGGACATGTAGGCGATCAGCGTCTGGCCCTCGTCGAGGCCCGAGAGCCAGCCCGGGTCGCCCTGGTTCCTCTCGATCCTCTCGAGCGATACCTTCCACATCCGCCTGGGCTTTGCCGATGCCTTGGATTTGCGGGCGTACACGAGCCCCTCCCATTCGAGGAGCCGCAGGAGGTAGGGATGCCTCTGGTGAAAATCCATCCAGTAGAGGAGATTGTGCTCCAGGTCATGGGGTACGGACTTCTCGGCAAGGAGGACCTCCTCGTACACGCCGTCGAGCACCTGCTGAAAGAGCCCTTCTTTGCCGCCAAAATAGTAGTAGATGAGCTGCTTGTTCGTCCTGGATGCGGCGGCGATCCGCCCGACCCGCGCCCCAGCATAGCCATGTGCCGCAAATTCATTCAACGCCGACTTCAGTATCCTCGTCTTCGAGTCTTTGGCCATTCGTGTTGGGGTTCGTGGGCTCCCTTTCCCACGAGACACGGTGGCTGCTCGTCATTCCGCCGGTAAAGACCAAAAATCGCCTAGTTCCGCGGGGCCGCCCGGGGGATTTCCGCGGACCCGGGCGTCCGCCGGCGCCATTTGGTATGGAACGTGCTAACTCGCGCCCATGAAATCCACAGGTTCCACGATACACTACCAGGTTGCCCAACAGCAGCAGGTCTCGAAGAAAACGGCCGTCATCCTGATCGCGAGCGTGCTCGCGGTGGCCGGTGTCCTGATAACCGTCATCCGCTAGGGTCTCGGGCCGACCGGTCCTCCGCGGAGGTTGGCGCCAGGGCGCCGCGTCACCACTTGGGCTCGTCGACCGTGCCGAGCGATTTGACGTCGCCTATGTCGACGCGCCCATTCTGGACCTGCGTCCTGAGTATCCCGTCGGTCGCCCGGCCGAAATACTGCGAGGCGTAGCGCGCCATGAACGGCAGCGCCTTGTCGAATGCGTTCTTGCGCTCGCTTATGCTGAAGCGGGTTTCCCAGAGAAGCTTGTGCTTCTTCTGCTTCCACATGAGCTGGAAATCGTAGGCCATCAGGACGACGAAGTACCGGTTCTCCTCTATCTCGGCGACCTGGTCGTTCCTCTCCAGCCCAAACGCCGTTGCCCCGAGATGCGCCCCGGAATCTGTCCCGATCAACCCGGACGAGCCGGAGTCATATCCCAGCATTCCCGCGTTCTTGAAGTCGATCTGGTCCCGTATCTGGTTCGCGAGGGAGAGCTGGGTGAGGCCGGACGAGAGCACCGAGTAGGCCGCGTCAACCTGGCCCGATCCCATGAGGATATTGTATTCATCGAGGGCCTGCTTGTAATTGATGTAGAGGGGATCCTCGTCGTAGGGCATCGGGACCGCGGTCGTTCCCCAGTACACCATGATGAGTAGTTTGGTCTTCTCCGGGTCCCTCGCCGGAAGGTAGTTCTGGCTCGCCAGTGGCGCGGCGATGACCCGGGCGACATCGATGAACTTGAGGTTGTCGAACGTCTTGTCCTTTATCTCGCCCGCCCAGTTTCCCCCGTCGCCGAAGGCGTATCCCTCCGGCAGGAACGATCCGTCGGGAAGCCTGGAGCGGATGTAATCCTTGGTCACCCTTGCTGAAACCGCGGTGACACCGTTGATGGATTCCTCGGCGCCTGCCGGAAGGAGGCCGAACAGGAGCATGCCGACGCCCGCGAAAAGCCTGGGCTTCGTAAGGAGCGCGTGCAGGGACTTCATTGAGGAGCGATAATGCACGCTGGCTTCTGCCCGATGCGTGCCAATCCCCTGGACCAGATGCCATTTCATTGACCCCCAGTGGATTGGGTGCCATCAGGCGAAACGGGCCCATTGTCCGCCGCCCGGCCTTGGGTGGTTGCAGCAAACCTCGACTCGCTTCCGGCCAGCACATTGGGTGTAGACTCCCAACCCGGCCGCCCCGCCCATGAAAAAAAGCCCCAGAAGCCTCCCGCTCCTCGTCGCCGCGTTGTCAGCGGTTGCGTCAGCCCCCATGTTCGCGCAGCCGACTTCCGTGCCCTACACTCCGCCGGCGCGGTCGATCCCGCTCGGGTCGACCGTGGTTGCCTGGGACTCGCTCAGGTTCAAGGCGTCCCCGGTCGGGCTTTTCTGCGCCATCTTCGACGACCCCACCCCGACCCTCGACAAGCTCGAGGTCCATGTCACGACGCTGAATCCGGGATTGGCGTCGCACACGCCCCATCAACATCCCTGGGAGGAGATCTTCCTCATAAAGGAGGGGCAGGTCGAGATGTCCATCAACGGGAGGAAGGAGCGGGCCGGCCCGGGCGCCCTGGTCTTCATCGCGTCGCACGACCCGCACAACATCACGAACGTGGGCGCGGCGCCCGCCACCTACTACGTCATCGATTTCTGCACGGACGCCGTTCACACCGTTCGCGACCAGCCGGCCGCCGAGTGGGCCCCGCCGGGGATGCTTTCATCGCGCGTCATAGACTGCGACAGCATCCCGGATCCGCCCAACGGGGGCCACCGCGAGGTCCTGGACTCGCCCACCCCCACCTTCCAGCGGCTCGAGAGCCACGTCTCGACGCTCGCCCCGGGGGCGAGCACCACGCCGCGCAGCCGCGACCCGGGCGATGAGCTCTTCATTGTCAAATCGGGCGCATTGGAGGCCACGCTGAACGGGACGGCGTCGCGGATCGGCGCGGGCTCGCTCTTCTATGTCGCCCCCAATGACGAGCGGACGATGCGCAACATGGGCTCCGTCCCCTGCTCCTACCAGGTCATAAAGGTGGTCTCCGCAAGGAGCCCGCAGAAGCCGGGAGCTTGAGCGGGCGGCTCAGTGGGGCGCGTGCGCCGTTATGGGAGCCTCGGGGGCCGGCATCTGCCCCATCTCGATGAACCCGATCATCCCCATCAGCACGCCCCAGGTGTAGAACGGCGTGCTGGTCAGGTGCGGGTCGTCGACCGTGCCGTCGAGCGCCGAGTAGTTTTCGCCTATGAGCCCCTTGTCCTTCCACTCCCCGAGAAACATGAACAGCGACTTCCGTGCGAGCTCGAGGCGCGCCTTCGGCATGTCGTAATTGCGCAGCCCCAGGTACACCAGGAAGTTGAGCGGCGGCCAGACGGCGCCCTTCCAGTAATGCTGTGTCGGGAAGGCCGCGTCGTTTCGCGGGACTGACGGGATGACGAAATTGCCCCCGAACTCGGCCGGGTTCATGAGGTGCTGGTCGACCATCTCGGTCGCTCGGTCCGCCGTCGGTATCCGCCCTATGAGGGGATAGAACATGGTCGGCGAGGCGCGCCTCGACGCCTCGCCCGTGTCCGTCCGCCGGTTCAAGTAGAGTCCCGCCGCGGGGTCCCACAGCGACTCCATCTCCCTGCTGAACTGCTCGGCCCTGAGCCTCAGCTCGGCGGCCTCGACGTTGCGCCCGATGACGTCGGCTATCTCCGCCAGCGCCCTGCAGTCGGCGACATACAGGCCGTTCAGCCCGACATCCTGCATCTCGAACATGCCCTTCTTCGGGTCGTAGGGGACGCCCTCGAACATGGGGGAATCGTCCATGCCGGATTCCCACGCCGCCGCGACCGAGGTGTGCGCGTCCTTCTCGTTCATGGGATTGCCCGTGAGGTCCGAGCCCCACCCCAGGAGCTTGCCGTTCATCCGCTTCTTGATCCACCACCGGTTCCAGGAAAGCAGGTCGTCAAAGGAGGCTTCGAGGATCCAGCGGTCGCCATAGCGCTTGTAGATTTCCTTCAGCATCAGGCTTCCGACTGGCGGCTGCGACCGGTCCCATGATGATCTCCCGCCGGTCTCGTCGACGTTGGGAATGAAGCCGCCCGGCGTCAGGCTGCGCATGTGCTCGGCAAAGTTGGCATAGGCCAGCTCCCTGTTGAAGAGGGAGCATGCGTAGGGGATGAAGAAGTTGTCCCAGCCGAAGATCACATAGCCACCAAACCACTTGTTCCACTCGCGGCTGACAACGGTCACGATGCGGTCGTATTGCGGGTCATAGATCGTGTTCCAGCCGATCGCTGCGCGAATGGCGTCGTAGGCCATGAAGAGGTCGCCGTGCCTGACGGCCTCCTTCTGAAGGCCCATTTTCTGCGCCGCGACTATGGCCTCGATCTCCCCGATCGTCCGGGGTTTGCCCGTTGAGACGCCGACCTCGCCCTTCATCTCAATGTCCAGCAACGAGGCGCCACCTGCGTCGGTTTCGCGCCCCGTGGTGAAGATGCCGACAGTCCTGCCAGGCGGCGACGCGACAAGCCCCGCGGCCTCGTGCGACACCGATCCGGGACGTCCCCACAGCATCGTGACGGTCACCACGGCGTCCACCGGCATGGAGGTGTCCCCGAGCCTCGTCATGAGGAGGACGAGGTCGTCGCCCTGGGTCGCGCTCTGGACGCGCATGCGGATGCCCTTCCAGTTGATGTCGGCCTCGGAATAGCTCCCGTCCAGGGCATGCGTTCCCGCCCGGAAGTCGGAGCCCTTCTTGTAGGAGGCGATCTGCGGCTTGGAGTAGACCTCGGATCCCGACGTCCGCCGGAACGAGAGGCTCAACGACAGGCCGTCGGGCAGGTGCACCTGGGCGAGGGCGTCGCGGCTGTCCCAAGTCCCCCATCCGCGGGCAAGTCCCTTCTTGATGGCGAGGTACTCGGGCCGCTCGTACGCCTTCAACCGGGCAGGGGTGTCCGCCGCGCGGGAGCACAGGGCGGCGGCGGCGGCGGCCAATGCGACGAGAGTCGCCCTTTGTGGAGCCATGGGGAACGCGCGTGGCGGGCTACGCGTAGAGCGCGGCCACCTCGTAGTCGGCCACGCCCGGGACCGTGAACTCGACGACGGCCCCGGTCTGCCGGAACGCGACCACCCGCTCGGCGCGCAGGAGCTCGACCCGCACGACCGCGCGGCCCTCGGGAAGGGTCATCCGCACCCTCTGCTCGCCGACGGGATAGTGGCGGCGCAGCCAGCCGCGGTGCATGTTCGGGTTCGTGTAGTTGAGGAGATGCAGGGCGAACCCGGGCTCGGTCTCCCAGGCAAGGCATTCGATGACGCCTTCGCCCTCGACGGTCACCGGCTGGCTTCCCCGCGTCAGCCACGCCACGCAGTTCTGGAGCAGCCGGCTCAGGTCCGTGTGCCCGGAGCGCCACGCCGCGCGCTCGACGTCGCCCGAGTGGTAGATCAGGCGGCTCCTGCCGTCGTCGCGGACGACGACCGCGGGCTCGTCGGTGTGCTCCACGGGCGCGTAGGATAGCTCCGGGGGGTAGGCGGTGTAGGCGGGAACCACCGAGAGGACGAGCGGGCCGGCCGCCGTGACCGGGAGCCGGTAGGCGCCACCCGGGATCCAGTTCGTGTCGTCAAACCCCTTCAGGATCTCGTGCTGGCTCTCGATGCAGGCATAGAAGCCGTTCCCGTTCGGGCCGGCGACCGGAGCCACCGAGTCGATGCCGAAGACGTCGGCGAGGCCCGAGTTCGCCCGCCGAAGGCCGTTCTCGTCGAACATCGCGGTCTCGAACGAGGCCATGAGCGAGCCGCCCGCGGCGACATAGTCGCGCAGCTGCTGGCACTGCCGGTCGCTGAGCCACGCGATGTTGGGGAGGATGAGGGCGCTGTAGCGGCCGACCGTCCCCGGCCCCAGGTCGTCCTCGTGGACAAAATCGAAGAGGAACCGGCCCTCGATAAGCGCGTAGTAGAGGCCGTCGATGAACTGCGGCATCCCCCCCTCGCCCGGGGGCGAATAGAACAGGTGGGAGCGCTGGCCCATGACGACGCCGACGTTGGCCACGCTGCGAAGCCGGTCAAAGTGCAGGTCGTGGCGCGAGAGCCAGTCCATGTAGCGCTTGCCTATCTCCTGCCAGCGTCGGTCCTCGCCCATGCCCTTCTGCCCCCCGACCCAGTGGTACCAGACCGTCATGCCGCTCGCCACCGTCTGGTCCATCCATATCTCCGCCTCGGCCCTCGACTTCGCGACATTGCGCCACCGGACGGCGCCGTTGGTCGACCAGGCGCCCGTGACGTTCGTCACCGTGCGCCCCTTCATGATCGCCGCCGCGACCCTGCCCTGCTGCGACGCGCCCCAGACCGGGTTGCCCTCCCCCCCGCGCCCCTGGTTGTCGCAGTTGTACCACTGGCAGACCTGGCCGAGCTGCACCAGGTTGGGGGTGGCCTTGATCCCGTTGCCCATGTTGGCGAAGAAGAGGCTGTCCGGCTTCTTCTCCTTCGCGATCCCGTCGTAGAGGCGCCAGACGGAGGCGACCCGGTCTGTGAACTGCTGCCAGTACGCCACCGACTTCGGCTTGGCCAGCTTGCGGCACTCGTCGCAGTAGCAGACCGGGAGCTGGTCGAGCGGGGGCCATGCGTTCGTGAAGAGGCCGTCGACGTCGTAGCGGGCCTGGACCTCGCGCATGATCGCGGGCATGTGCTCCGTGAAGTAGGTCGAGAAGGTGCAGGTGCGAAAGAGCCTCGGGTCCTCGCCGTGCGGCTGGAAGGCGCCGGCCGAGTCGCGCATGAACCACTCCGGGTGCGCCTTCACCGCGTCCTCCCAGTTGAAGTCGGGGCTCATGCGGGCGATCACGCGCATCCCCCGCTTCTTGGCCGCCGCCGAGCACGCGCCGAACAGGTCCCGGTCCCCGAGGAACTTGCTCCTCCGGTGAAAGGGGACGTCGGTCGGGTAGAACGCCAGGATGCCCGTGACACTAACGAGGACGGCGTCGACCTTGAGGCTCGCCCAGTAGTCGGCCCACTCCTCGACGTCGAGGTCCTGGGGGTCGCGCTCGTTGAAATTGAGCTGGCCGATCCTGCTGATGCCCTGGTGCCAGGGCTGCCCGCCCCCGCCCGGCGCCCCGGCGATCCCGCCGAGGACGGACTTGGCGCCAAGGCCCCCGAGGACGGCCCCCTGCGCCACCGCGCCCGACATCGCAAGGAACTGGCGCCGGTTGATCTCCATTTGCGTGGCGGGGTTCATAGCCGACGGCCCCGGCATCCGCAAGATCACTTCGTCCCGGCACTCCCGCCAAATGGAATCGAGTTCTGCGCGCCCCGGGCTATTTTTTGGAATCCCGCCCATGAACAGGTCCCTCATAGACTCGCTGCCGCCGCCCGACGGCGCGGGGAATTTCGAGGAGGTCCGCCGGCTCGCGGCCGCGGGCCGGAAGGCGGTCGTCCTCGACGACGACCCCACGGGCACGCAGACCGTGCACGGCCTCGACGTACTCGCCGACTGGTCCGTCGGCGCCCTGGCTGCCGCCCTGGCCGATCCGCGTCCCTGCTTCTACGTCCTCACGAACACGCGCAGCCTGGCCGCCGCCGACGCCGCGGCCCTCACAGGGGCGATCGCGGCCAACCTGTCCGCCGCCGGCAGGGCCTCCGGCGTGGACTTCTCGGTCATCAGCCGCGGCGATTCCACGCTCCGGGGCCATTTTGCGGAGGAGCTGGGGGCGCTCGAGATGGGCCTCTGCGCGCCAATCGACGCCAAGATCGTCATTCCCGCCTTCTTCGAGGGCGGCCGCTACACGATCGGCGACATCCACTATGTTGCGCAGGGGGACGACCTCGTCCCCGCGGCCGAGACCGAGTTCGCGAGGGACAGGGTCTTCGGCTACTCCCATTCGGATCTGCCCGCATGGATCGAGGAAAAGACCGGCGGGGCCGTGCCCGCCGGATCCGTCGCGTCGGTCGACATCGCGACCTTGCGCGGCCGCGACGCCGCGGCGGCGGTCCGCTCGAGGCTGCTCGCCCTGCCCAGGGGCGCCTTCATGGTCGTGAACGCCGCCGCGTACGCGGACCTTGAGGCCTTCACGCGCGGCCTCCTTGGGGCCGAGTCCTCCGGCAGGAGGTACCTGGTCCGCTCCGCGGCGAGCTTTGTCAGGGTGCGCGCCGGGCTTGAGGCGCGCCCGCCTCTCACGGGCCCGGAAATCAGCGGGCCCGGTGCCGCGGGAGGGCTCGTCGTCGTCGGCTCCTATGTCGGCAAGACGACAAGCCAGCTCGAGTCCCTTCTCGGGCTCCCGGGCGTCGCCGCAATCGAGCTCGCCGTCGGCAGGTTCGCCGCCCCGGCTTCCGGGGCCAACGAGACGCGCCGGGTTGCGGAGGCCGCGCGGAACGAGATGGCCGCCGGCCGGCACGCGGTCGTCTTCACGAGCCGGGGTCAGACCAGCGCGATCGGCGCCGCCGGGGACCTCGCGGCCGGCCGGATCGTCTCTGGCGCGCTTGCGGCCGTCGTCCGGGGCCTGCCGGTGCGCCCGCGATTCCTGATCGCAAAGGGCGGCATAACCTCGAGCGACATCGCGGTCCACGGCCTCGGGATGAAAAGGGCGCTGGTCCTCGGGCAGGCGGCGCCCGGGGTCCCGGTCTGGGAGATGGGGCCGGAGACGCGGTTCCCCGGGATGAGGCTCGTGGTCTGGCCGGGAAATGTCGGCGGCCCGGACGCGCTCCGCGACCTGGTCAGAAAGGCGTGAGGGTCTTGCCGTGCCCCTCCTCCGCCATGAACCAGCGGATGAGGCTCTCAAAGTCGGGGTCCCTTCCAAACCCGAGCGCCGTCGCCCGGCTGACGTCGAAACGGGCCGGCCAGCTTGAGACGATGCGCTTCACCACCGGCACCTCCTCAAACACGACCCGGGCGGACACCTCCGCCCCGGCGACCCGCTCGAGGGACGCGATCATCTCGGCCACGGTCACCGTGATCCCCGGCAGGTTCACGATGCACGGGGAGCCGAGGGCCTCGGGCCCGAGCGACGCGCCGTGGACCAGGTTTGCGAGGGCCGTGCGCGGCGAGGTGAGCCACAGCTCCAGGTCGCGGCTGACCGGGCAGACGGCCTCCTCGCCGTGAAGGGGCTCGCGGATGATCCCGCTCACGAAAGACGACGCGGCGGCGTTGGGGGCGCCCGGCCGCACGCAGATGGTCGGTAGGCGCAGCACGCGGCCGTCGACGAAGCCCCGCCGGGTGTACTCGGCCACGAGCAGCTCCACGATGGCCTTCTCGGCCCCGTAGGACGACTGGGGCCGCACGGCGGTCCATTCGCTGATGAGCGCGGGAAACGGCGGCCCGAAGACGGCGAGCGAGCTCGCAAACACGAACCGGGGGCGCTTGCCGGACGCCCGGGCGGCATCGAGCAGGCTGCGGGTCGCGTCAACGTTAACGCGCATTCCCAGGTCGAACTCCACCTCGGCCTGCCCGCTGACGACCGCGGCGAGGTGGTAGATGATGTCGGCGCCCTCGACGGTGGCCTCCGCGGCCTTCGGGTCCGCGAGGTCCGTGGCGCGCAGGTCGATCCGGCGGTCGGCGCTGAAGGGCGCGATCGGCAGAACGTCCGCGAGGACAAGCCGCTCGACCTTGGGGTCGGCCAGGAGCGCAACGGCAAGACGGCGGCCCAGGAATCCTCCGCCGCCCGTGATGGCAATCTTCATTTTTTTTGGAAAAGGGAATGCGCGGGCACACTGTCGGCAGAAGTCGGCCCCCCAATCAATTCAAATGGGGCCCGATCGCGCCATTGCCTCCGCGCCCGCAAACCGCACGATCCACGTTCAACCCCGCCCCACCATGATTTCCAGCCGCGCCCTCGTGGTCGCCGCATTCGCGGCGCTTTCGCTTCCCCCAACGCAGGCCGACAAGCCGGAGCCCGACCTGGTCCACCTCGAGTGGCCCTCGAGCTGGATCACCTGCCCGGGAGCCGACCCCCGCGCCCCGGGGGTCTATCATTTCCGCAAGCGGATCGCCCTCGGCGAGGCGCCCGCGCGCTTCGTCATACGGGTCTCCGCCGACAACCGCTTTAGGCTCTTCGTGAACGGCGAGCGCGTCGGCGAGGGCCCGGCGCGCGGGGACCTTGACCACTGGCGCTTCGAGACCTTCGACATCGCCCCCATGCTGCGAGCGGGCGAGAACACCTTGTGCGCGACGGTCTGGAACTGCGGGTCGCTGGCGCCGGCGGCGCAGATGAGCGACCAGACCGGGTTCCTGGTCCAGGGGGACACCCTTGCGGAATCGGCGGCGAACACGGACAGGACCTGGGAGGCCGAGGAGGAGAAGGGCCAGGGCTTCCTGCCGATCAACCCCTCCGACGTGCCCAACTACTATGCGGCGGCCCCCGGCGAGATCCTCGACGGGACCCGCTACGACTGGGACTGGCAGACGTCCGCGGCGGGCTGGGCCGCGGCGATCACGGTCGGCACCGGCGAGCCCGGCCGCTACCCGAAGCCGAGCCCGTACGGCGGCGGGTCGGGCATCAACCGGTGGTTCCTCGTGGCGGACCCGCTGCCGCCGATGGAATTTTCCGAGACGCAGATCGGCAGGATCGTGCGCGTGGAGGGGCCGGTCGGCGCGGAAAGCCTCCCCGCGACCGTGCCCGCGCACACCAAGGCGAGCCTTCTTTTCGACCGGGGAACGATGACGACGGCCTTTCCCGAGCTCGTCTTCAGCCAGGGAAAGGGCTCGACCGTCCGGCTCACCTATGCCGAGGCGCTCGTGGACGACAAGGGCCAGAAGGGAAACCGGGACGAGATAGCCAACCGGAGGATCATCGGCCTCAGGGACACGGTCCTCCCGGACGGCGGCGCGCACCGCGCCTGGTCGCCGCTCTGGTGGCGCGCCTGGCGCTACCTCCAGATCGACGTCGAGACGGGGGACCAGGCGGTCGCGATCGAGTCACTCAAGGCCCGGTACAGCGGCTACCCGTTCAGGGAGCGCGGCTCCTTCGAGGCGAGCGATCCCGTGCTAGGCAGGATATGGGAGGTCGGCAGGAGGACGGCCCGGATGAACGCGCACGAGACCTACATGGACTGCCCCTACTGGGAGCAGCTCCAGTACATCGGCGACACGAGGATCCAGGCGCTCATCTCCTACACCGCGTTCGGCGACGACCGGCTGGCCCGGCAGGCGCTCGACGCCTATGACAACTCTAGGATCGCCGACGGGCTCAGCCAGGCCCGGTTCCCGAGCGCGCTCAACCAGGTCATACCGACCTTCTCGCTCTTCTGGATCGGGATGCTCCATGACTACTGGATGTACAGGCCGGACAACGGGGCCCTCGCCGAATGGGTCCCCCACACGAGGTCCGTCCTCGGCTGGTACGCCCGGTACGTCAGGGCGGACGGGCTCCTCGGCAAGATGCCCTGGTGGGACTTCGGGGACTGGACCAAGGACTTCGTGTTCGGGGTCCCCCCCCAGGACGCGGACGGCGGCTCGGCGCTCCTTTCACTCTACTACGTGGCCGCGCTGCGCGAGGCGGCGGACCTCGAGTCCAGCCTGGGAAATGCCGCGGTCGCGGCAGACTACCGCCGCCGCGCCGACTCGACCGCGGAATCGGTCAGGCGCCTCTGCTGGGACGAGGCCCACGGGCTCCTTGCCGACACCCCGGCGCACGGGCACTTCAGCGAGCAGACCAACACGATGGGCGTCATAACGGACGCCGTGCCGGCCGACCGGCAGGCGGCCGTCATGCGCTCGATCCTCGGCCACTCGCCGGCGGCCGCCGTGCCCGCGCCGGGGGAATTCTCGCCGTCGAGCGTCTACTTCCGCTTCTACGTGGCCCGTGCGCTTGACCATGCCGGCATGGACGACCTCTACCTCGACTCCCTCGGGCCGTGGAGGGGGATGCTCGACATGGGCCTGACGACGTTCGCGGAGACCGCCGAGCCGACCCGGTCGGACGACCACGCCTGGAGCGCCCACCCCGACTACGACCTCCTGACGCTCGTGGCCGGAATCCGCCCGGCATCGCCGGGGTTCGCCACCGTGCGGGTCGCCCCGCATCCGGGGAGCCTGACCTCGCTCAGCGCGACCCTGCCCCACCCCGCCGGCGACATCGTCGCGCGCTACCAGAAGTCGGACGCGGGCTGGGTTTTCGACATCACGCTCCCCCCCGGGCTGACCGGCACGCTCCAATTCGAGGGCCGGAGCGCCTCCCTTGCCGGGGGCCCCAACCACCTCGACTTCAGACGCTGAAGATCTCGCCGGGCGTGAAGAAGCGGGCGATCTCGGCCTTGGCGTTCTCCACGCTGTCGGACGCGTGCACGACGTTCTTCATCATCTCGGTGCCGAAGTCGCCCCGGATGGTCCCCTTCGGCGCCTTGCGCGAGTCCGTGGGCCCCAGCAGGTCGCGCACCTTCGCGACCACGGAATGCCCCTGGAGCGCCAAGACGATCACCGGGCGCGAGCTCATGAACCTCTCGATCTCGGGATAGAAGGGAAGGTCCGCGACGTGGGCGTAGTGCTCGCGCAGGATCTTGGCAGAAAGCAGGGTCATCTTGCACCCGACGATCGAAAAGCCCGCCTTCTCGAATCGACCGAGCACGTTCCCCACATGCCGCTGCTCCATGCAGTCCGGCTTAAGAATGATGAGGGTTTTCTCCATTGGAAGGGACGAACATAAGCATGGCCCCTCCGATGGAAAGCATGATTTTGGCGGTCAGGCGTCCGCCTTCTCCAGGGCAAGCGCCTGGTAAAGAGCATCCTCCAGATTCGGGTACCTGAAGGGATAACCCGAGCGCAGGAGCTTGGCGGGGACGACGTGGGCGCTGGCGAGGAGGACCTCGTCCGCGATCTGCCCGAAGAGGACGCTCAGCACGATCCTGGGGACCGCCATGGGAAGCTGGTTGCCGAAGATCCGCCCCAGGGCCCGGGTGAAGACCGCGTTTATGACAGCGGTCGGCGACACCACGTTCACGGGGCCGGAGAGCTCGGGCGAGGCGAGCGCGTGGCGGATGGCGCCGACCGCGTCCTCGATCTGTATCCAGCTCATCCACTGGCGGCCCGTGCCCAGGGGGCAGCCGAGCGCGGCCCTGTAATAGGGAACGATCTTCTGCAGCAGGCCGCCCTCGCGGGACAGGACGACCCCGAAGCGAAGGCACACGACGCGGGCGCCGGACTCCGACGCGGAGAGGGCGGCGCCCTCCCAGTCGCGGCAGAGGTCCGCGAGGAAGCCGTTGCCCGGCCCGCTCGACTCGTTGAGCTCAAGGTTCCCGCGGTCGCCGTAGATCCCCGTCGCCGACGCGTTGAGGAAGATGCCGGGACGGCGCCCGGCCGGCGCACCCGGCGAGCCGAAAATCCTGGCGAGGGTCTGGGTCGTGTCTATCCGGCTCGTCCTGATCTCGTTCTTGCGCCGGGTCGTCCAGCGCGAGGCGGCCACGTCGGCCCCGCACAGGTTGATGACCGCGTCCGCGGAGCGGCAGGCCTCCAGGGACACCTCCCCGGCGATCGGGTGCCACGCAAGCTCGTCGGGCAGCGCCGCAGGCCGCCTCACAAGGCGGACGACCTCGTGCCCGTCGCCGCGGAGGGCCGCGGTGGCCGCGCGGCCGATCAGCCCGGAAGCTCCGGCAACGAGGATCTTCATGGATTCCGCATCCTCAAATTCCAATTGAGCCCCGAAAAAGGGCAAGCGCCATGCGGCGGCCGCGGCGTGTCAGAGCGACTCCCTGTACAGGGCCTCATAGGCCGCCGCAGCGGTCTTCCAGCTGAAGTCGCGCGCCATGCCGCGCTGCTGGGCCGCGGCGTACCGCGGCTTGTTGGCAAATAGCTTGAGGGCCCGGTCAAGCGCGTCGCGGAGCGACACCGCGTCGGGCTCGCACATGAGCCCGGTGCCGCCGGAGGGGTCGCTGTCGGCGTCGCGCACCGTGTCGACCAGGCCGCCCACGCGGCTGACGATGGGCACGGTCCCGTAGACCTGCGAGTACATCTGGTTGAGCCCGCAGGGCTCGAACAGGGACGGCATCACGAAGAAGTCGCTGCCGGCCTCTATGTGGTGGCTCATCTGCTCGTCGAGGCGCGTGCAGATGAAGACCCTGTAGGGCACCTCGCCCGCGAGGCTCCGGAGGTCGCGCTCCATCCGCTTGTCCCCGGTCCCGAGGACGATGAACTTGCAGTCCCGGGTCCTGAAGAAGTCGGCGTTCGCGAGAACGAGGTCGATCCCCTTCTGCTCCGTGAGGCGGCAGACCATGCCGAAGACGGGGCCGCCGAACGCCGGGTCGAAGCCGCACTGCCTGAGGAGGTCGCCCCGGCAGGCCCGCTTCCCCGCGAGGTCCGACGCCGAGTAACGCGCGGGGATCAGCCTGTCGGTCGCCGGGTTCCAGACCGCCGTGTCCACGCCGTTGATCAGCCCCGACAGGTCGCCGGCCCGCGCCTGGATCACGCCCTCCAGGCCGCAGCCGAACTCCGGGGTCTGTATCTCCACCGCGTAGCGCGGGCTGACCGTCGTCACCCGGTCCGAGAAGAGGATCCCCCCCTTCAGGAGGTTCATCTGCCCGTAGTACTCGAGGCCGTCGATGGTGAAGAGCTCCTCGGGCAGGTTCGTCCTGGCGAAGGACGCCGCCGAGAACAGCCCCTGGTAAGCCATGTTGTGCACGGTGAAGACCGTCTTCATGGCGAGCGTCACGCCGAAGCGGCGCTCCGACTCGCGCAGAAGGAGGGGCAGCAGGGCCGCCTGCCAGTCGTGCGCGTGGACGATGTCCGCCCCCAGGTCGGCGAGGCGCATGGTCTCCACGACCGCCTTGCAGAAGAAGATGAACCGGTCCGCGTTGTCGTCGTAGTCGCGCTCCCCGTTTCCGTAGGGGCCCCGGCGGTCGAAGAACTCCTCGCGGCAAACCAGGTAGACGGTCAGGTCCTTCCTCGGCGAGAACGCGAGGACGTCGCCGGAGAGGAACCGGTCGCCCATCTCGATCTTGAGCCGGAATTTCCGCTCCGCCCCGGCCGCGGCGGGATGGGCGAGGGCCTCCCGGTACCCGGGCAGGAACGCCGACACCTCATGGCCCCTGTCCGCGAAGGTCTCCGTCAGCGCGCCCACGGCGTCCGCGAGGCCCCCGGTCTTCATGTAGGGGTAGAGCTCGCTCGCGGCGTGGACGATCTTCAAGGCGTCTTCCCTCCTGCGCTCGAACTACCGCCACGTTTCTGGCACATTTCTCTCACGGAAATGCGTCCCGGCCAAGGGGAATAAGGCTCAAAAGTTGAACGCTGGCTCGTGGACACCGGGCGACAAACCTACGCTGGGCGCGGGCAAATTGTCGAGAACGACGACGAGGAAATCCCAGCTTGAACAGACTCTCCGATTCAGGGCTGCCGTCATTTCAAAACATAACGTCCATTTTTCAACGTGCCGACGCGTCCCACCAAACCGGCCTTCATTAGAGGCCGAAGGAGATCCATCGCGCCTTGCTTGGAGACTCCAAGCCCATCCCACAATTCTCGAGGGCTCAAGCTGCCGCGCACCCTGAGCAGCTGGAGAAGCTGCTCCTGGCGGGGACGCAAAACCACCTTCCTCTTTCCGTGGGCAGCCGTCAGCTGCTGGATTCGTTGCCAGACCCGCTCCATCGTCTGTTGCAGTCCCTCGGCGCAATACTCAATCCAAGACGTGAGATCCCCTTCGTTGTTCTGAGCAGCCTGAAGGGCCGCGTAATAGCGCGGACGATCCTCCCAATAGAATTCATCCACGGAGAAGATGTGATGGGAATCGAAGCCTCGCCGATAGAGGTCCCAAAGCGCCAGTGCCCGGCCCGTGCGTCCGTTGCCGTCGGCAAAGGGATGTATCGTCTCGAAGCGGTGGTGCACGATGGCCGAGCTGAGCACTGGAGAAAGCGAGAAGGAATCAGTGTTCCACCATTCCAAGAGCTCGAACATGAGAGCTGACACCTCCTCGGGTGGAGGCGGAATATACCGCCCAACCCGCACCCGGATGTCTCGGTAGCGGCCAGCCTCGCCCTGGTCCATCACCTCTCCGGCGACGATCCGATGCAGCCGAAACACATCCTCGTGGGTCAGCCGTCCTTTGGCGGCATTCTTCTCGATGTGCCTCAACGCGGCAAAATAGTTTACGACCTCCCGGCGTACCCGGCCCGACACTGGCAGCGCCGCGCCATCCTCGACCGCCCGCACCTCCTCAAGTGTCAGCGGATTCCCCTCGATAGCTGTGGAGGAATGGGCATTGCGGGCCCGCGTATCCTTCTGCAATGCCGGGATCCACGATACCTGCACGGCCGCTCCCTGGATGCGCTCCCGGAGCACGGCTATGCCCTCAACCCGGCTCAGTAAGGCCGGGCTGATCAGAAATCTCGGCTGATAACCCACGGCTCATAGTATCCCCATCGGTCAAGTGTGAGTCAAGTAATGAGTCAAGTGCTTCGCGTCGAAAGGCAGACTGGATTCGGGCTCAAATGGCAAACCGAGATCAGGGATACATCGCCCTCCACAATCCACCATTATGCCCAGTGAAATGCCACGCGCTGCCACACATGTGGGGCCGTCCTCGGGTGCTGCCACCAAATTGCCACACCTTTTCTCCTCTAGGAATATTCACTCGCAAAAATGGTCCCTGAATATCAACCCCTTACGATGCGCCCGTATGAACGATCTTCACGAGGGCCCCCCTCCGCCCTCCGGGGCGCACCCGCGTTTCCGGCGCGCCCCCCAAGCGGACACGGCCCCGCTGTCAAAGGTCGCTGGGCTTGAGGATGAACGCAGGCTCGTGGACACCGGACGCCGAATCTACGCCTTGGGCGGGCAAATTGTCGAGAGCGGGGACGCGGTTTCCGGCGCCTCCATGCCGGCGCCCCAACTCGAAGATTGCGGGACCCTGGCCCCGCGGCTAGGAGAACGGGCCATGCGCATCCCCTACGCGTGCCTGTCCGCCGCCCTGGTCGCGCTTGGCGCGGGCCACGCAGCCAACGCCCTGACACTGATCCACGCGGGGACGCTGATCGACGGCGTCTCCGACTCGCCCCGCCACCAGGTCACGATCACCGTCCAGGGCGACCGCATCGCGGCCGTCGACGACGGCTTCACGGCCCCAGGCCAGGGCGACACGGTCATTGATCTCGGCGCGGCGACGGTGACCCCGGGCTGGATCGACTGCCACGTCCACCTCGACGCGCAGTTCTCCCCCCGGAGCTTCACGGACGAGGCCGTCCTCAACCCCGCCGACTACGCGATCCTCGCGGTCGCCGACGCGCGCAAGACCCTCCTCGCCGGGTTCACGACGGTCCGCAACGTCGGCGACCACTTCAACTCGACGATCGCGCTGCGCAAGGCGATCCAGAAGGGCACCGTGATCGGCCCCCGGATCTACACCGCCGGGGGCCCCATCGGGACGACCGGCGGCCACGCGGACCCGACCGTCGGGTTCAGCGAGGAGGTCATGGACCAGCTGCGAAGGAAGTGCGTGATCCACGGGCCGGAGGAGGCGCGCGAGGCGGTCCGCCAGCACTACAAGGACGGCGCCGACCTGATCAAGATCATGGCCTCGGGCGGGGTGCTGAGCCAGGAGGCGAGCGGGGACAGCCCCCAGATGGACGAGGACGAGATCAAGGCGGTCGTGGCCACCGCCCACGAGTACGGGCTGAAGGTCGCGGTCCACGCCCACGGAGCCGAGGCCATCCGCCGGGCGGTCCTCGGCGGGGTCGACTCGATCGAGCACGGGACGTACATGAACGACGAGGACATCGCCCTCATGAAGGAGCACGGCACGTACTACGTGCCAACCCTGACGGCCGGGCACTGGGTCAGCGAGAAAGCGAAGGCGCCGGGCTTCTTCCCGGAGCTGGTCCGGGCGAAGGCGGCCACGATCGGCCCGATCGTCGACGGCACATTCCACCGCGCCTACCTCGCGGGCCTGAAGATCGCGTTCGGCACCGACACCGGCGTCTCCGAGCACGGGGAGAACGCCCAGGAGTTCCAATACATGGTCGCCGCGGGCATGCCGCCGATGGCGGCGATCCAAAGCGCAACCCGCGAGGCCGCGAGGCTGATCGGGGCGGACCGGGACCTCGGGACCGTGGAGAAGGGCAAGTACGCGGACCTGACGGCCGTCCCGGGCGACCTGCTTGCCGACATCTCGCTTGTGCGGCGCGTCTCCTTCGTGATGAAGGGAGGAGTCGTCGTCCGGCAGTAGCGGGGCGGCGCGCCGGCGGGCCCCGCCCGGGAACCGCGCCGCGTAAAGGTTCGCATACCGCGGATCCGCGGCCCTACGATCGCGAAATCATGCGCATTCCGGCCGGCATTCGATCGTTCGCCTTCGCAGCGGCGCTCCTGGCACCGTCGGCCGCGACCGCGGATCCGCTCCCCGGCGGCCGCATCGTCCTGCCGGACGACGTCGTCCCGGTCCACTACGAGATCGCCTTCCAGCCGGACACAAAGAACCTGACGTTCACGGCCTCGGTGTCGATCCGGCTGACCGTGAAGGCGCCGACGGACCGCATCGTCCTGAACGCCAAGGATATCGTCGTCGACCGGGCCGCCCTCTCGGGCGCCGCGGTGGCGCCCGGGATCTCCTATGACGACAACGTCCAGACCGCCACCTTTGCGTTCCCGGCGAAGCTGGCCGAGGGCGACTACACCCTCTCGCTCGATTACCACGGCCGGATCTTCAAGCAGGCGTACGGGCTCTTCGCGCTCGACTACTCCACGCCGGCGGGCCCGAAGCGCTGCCTCTTCACCCAGTTCGAGAACGCGGACGCGAGGCGCTTCGTGCCGTGCTGGGACGAGCCCGCGCTGAAGGCGACCTTCGGCCTCACGGCCACGGTCCCGGCGGGGCTCCTCGCCGTGTCCAACATGCCCGTCGCGTCCACCGACGAGGCGCCGGGCGGCATGCTGAGGGTCCGTTTCGGGGAAACCCCGAAGATGTCGTGCTACCTGCTGTTCTTCGGGCTCGGCGACCTGGAGCGCATCCACCGCGACGTTGACGGGACCGACGTGGGCGTTGTCGTCAAGCGCGGCGACACGGCGTCGGCGCAGTACGCCCTCGATGCGGCCGCGAACATACTGCGGTACTACAACGACTATTTCGGCACGCCCTACCCGCTCCCGAAGCTCGACCTCATCGCCGGCCCTGGCGGGAGCACCTTCTTCAGCGCCATGGAGAACTGGGGGGCCATATTCTACTTCGAGAGGGTGCTCCTCTTCGACCCGAAGATATCGACGGAGTCCGACAAGCAGCGCATCTACATCGTGATCGCCCACGAAATGTCCCACCAGTGGTTCGGCGACCTCGTGACCATGCAGTGGTGGGACAACCTCTGGCTGAACGAGGGCTTCGCCTCCTGGATGCAGGAGAAGGCGACCGACCACTTCCACCCCGAGTGGAACGTGTGGCTGCAGTCCCTGGCGGGCAAGAACGACGTGATGCAGACCGACGAGCGCGACGGCACCCACCCCATCATCACCCCGATTGACGACGTGCTCCAGGCGAACAGCGCCTTCGACAGGATCACCTACACGAAGGGCCAGGCGGTGATCCGCATGCTCGAGGCCTATGTCGGGGAGGCGAACTTCCGCGCGGGCGTTAGGCAGTACATGAAGGACCACGCCTACGGCAACACGGTGACGGACGACCTCTGGCAGGAGATAGACGCCGTCAGCGACCGGAAGCTCACCGGGATCGCCCACGATTTCACGCTGGCCGCCGGCGTGCCCCTGGTGACCGCCGCGCCCTCGGGCGGCGGACTGCGGCTGTCCGAGGAGCGCTTCGCCCTGGACGCGTCCGGCCAGTCCGGCGGCTCGTGGCAGGTGCCGGTGATCGTCCAGCCCGACGGGGCCGGCGCGGGGCGCGCCGTGGTGACGGGCGCCGGCCCGGCGGCCGTTCCGGGCTTCCCCCCGGGCTCGGTCGTCAACGCGGGCCAGACCGGCTATTTCCGCGTGCTCTACCAGGGCCGCGCCTTCGCCGCCCTGGGCGAAAGGTTCGGCACCCTCGCGCCAGACGACCAGCTCGGCGTGCTCGAGGACGAGGAGACCCTTGGCGAGGCCGGGCGGGCGCCCATGGCAGACTTCCTCACCCTCGCCTCCCAGCTTCCGCCAAGCGCGGATCCCGTCGTCTGGATGATGCCGGCGAGCGAGCTCTCATGGCTCGACATGGAGCACGACGGGCTCGAATCCCAGAAGGCGTTCCGGGCCTACGCCGGCTCGCTCCTCGGGTCCGAGCTGCGTCGCGTCGGTTCCGACGGGAAGCCGGGCGAGCCGGACAACATTGCGGTCCTGCGCACGACCCTGCTTCACTCCCTCGGCAGCCTCGCCGACGCATCGGTCCTGGCGGACGCCCGCCGGAGGTTCGCCGCCTACCTGAAGGATCCGGACAGCCTGTCGGGAACCGCCAAGGAGTCGGTCCTGACCTCCGTCGCGATCAACGCGGACCCGGCCACGTGGGACCAGCTCCACTCGCTGGCGCGCGCCGCGACGTCGACGCTCGATAAGCAGCGGTACCCCTTCTACCTTGGGTATTCCCGGGATCCGGAGGTGGCGAGGCGGGCGCTGGACCTGGCCCTCACCGACGAGATCGACATCACCTTCAGGCCGGGCGTCCTCAGGGCGGTTGCCGTGTATCATCCCGAGATGGCGTTCGACTTTGCGGTGGCGCACTGGGATGCGCTCGGCCGGATGATCGAGGATCCCGACAGGCGCGCCAGCATGATCTCGAGCCTGCTCGGCACCTCGCACGAAACAGGGGCCGTGGACAGGCTCGACGCCTTCGCGGCCGCGCACGTGTCGCCGAGCCTGGACAAGGACATCCGCAAGATCGCCTCCCAGGTTCGCGACAACGCCCGCATCCGGACGGACAGGCTGCCCGAGGTGGACCGCTGGGTTGCCGGGCAGTCGGAGGCGAAGGGCCAGTAGGACGCCGCGGGGACGACGGGCTGCGGGCCTACGATGAGGCGCGCGCCCGCGCCGACTGGCGCCGGCGTCCGCATGCGGCGCCCGCGGCGGCGATTCCCGAGAGCATCAGCATCCAGGTGGAGGGCTCGGGAACCGGCGTGAAGTCGAGCGACAGCGCGGCCCCGGTATCGACCAGCGTGAAGCCTCCCCCACCGAGCGAATTCTGGAAGCTCGCGGTGCTGATCGAGAAGTACGACGGGTTGAAGTTCGATATCCCGGAACTGGCCGTCAGGAGGGTCCAGGAATACGGAAGCAAGGGGTTGAAGTTCGCCATGCCGGCGAGGCCGGTCGTCGAATTGACCGATTCCAGCGCGATCGTGAACGGGGCGACCGGGGTCGAGCCGATCGTGAGCGAGCTGGATATGCTGAGGGTGTCGTAGCCGGACCCGGCGGCGCCCCCCGCAGTCTCAATATCAAACACGTAGATGCCTCCCGCCCCGAACGTGACCGGGGTTCCGAAGGAAAGGGTCGCCACGAACGGGCTGACATACCCGTTCCCGCCGGGTGAGACGAGCGACCCGCCGGAGAACACGACGCCGCCCGGAGGGGAAAAAGTCCCGCGCCCACCCAGCCCGCCGCCCGGGTTGAGCGTGATGGGGTTCGTGAGCGTGACCCCGGAGTCGACCCCGAGTCCCGCGCCGCCCGCGACCGTTACGCCGCCCGTGCCGAGCGCCCCGCCGGACCCGGCCACGAGGACGCCGCTCAAGACGCTCGTTCCCCCGCCGTAGGTGGAGTTTCCGCCGAGGTATTCCGCGCCCAGCCCCGTCTTCAGCACCTGGTTGGTGCCGTCCCCGGCTATGGTGCCCATGTAAACTGCGGGCTGGCCCACATTGAGGTCGGTGTCGAGGGTCAGTGTCTGGCCCGGGGAAAGGCTGATCAAGCTGGTGGTGGAGGGGTACGGATCGCTCAGGTCCAAGATTGTCTGACTGGCGGAGAAGCCCAACGTCGATTCATAGAGGCTCACCGGGCCCGTTCCTAACGCTCCCGAATTGCCGATGATGACGTTCGCCTGGTCTATGTAGGTGCCCCCGCTGAATGTATTGGCCCCGTTCAGGGTCACCGCGCTGTCGATCTCGAGGCCCCAGGTTCCGTCGATGACGCCGTTGAGCGTGAGGCGGTTCGGGTCGCCTGGCTGCCCCAGGGTCAGGGTGCCGTAGTTGAGGTGGAAGTTGTTGCCGAGCGCCACGTCGGCCCCCAAAGGAGCCAGAGCGCCGTAACTCTGGACCGTGACGTCGCCCGTCCCTAGCGAACTTGCATTGGTGACCAGGGCGAGCGCGCTCCCCTGGCCCGTGATGTTGGTTCCCCCGCTGTAGGTGTTCGCGGCCCCAAGCGTGACGGGGCCCCCTATGGCGAGGACGCCGGGCGTCCCCAAATAGTCGCTGATGACGCCATTCAGGACGAGCATGTCCCCCTCCGAGGGCTCGGTATTGCCCGCGGTCAGCCCAGGATTGCCGTAGATCGACGCCAAGGAAATCGGGTTTGCGATCGTGACGGGCGCACCCCCGAACGAAGCCAGGTAGGGCGCGACATACGTCGATGCGGTGTCGGGGACCGTGACCACGCCCGATGCCGCGCCAAAGGCGGTGTTGCTGTTTATGAAAACGGTCCCGCTGTTGATTGTCGTTCCGCCCGTGTAGGTATTGTCGCCTGTGATGTTGACGACGGAGGTGCTCCCACCGGTCTCTATCGGGATGGGAAGCCCGATTGTGACGCCGTTGGGGGTCAGCCCGTCGTCGCCGAGCGACGAAGCCACCGTGAGGCGTCCGCCCTTCACCCCGGTGAATTCGAACTGGTTGTTGGCGGGCGTGATGGTCCCCATGAGCGTGACCTCGGTGGCCGTGCCGATGAACGGGCCGAGGTCACTGTCAAAGGCGGTCAGGTCGATCGGCCCGCAGATCGTCCGGGGGCTACCCGGGTTGGCCGAGTCAAACCCTATGACGCCGTTCACGCTCTCCCCGGTGCTGAACAACTGGACGAACTGCTGGGCCGTGAGCGACGCGTTCTCGGTGTCGCCGACATAGCCGCCATTGAGCGTGATCAAGCCGGAGGTGGGCGGCGGCGAATCGAAGATCAGGACGCCCCCGTTGGAGAGGGTTCCCCCCGTGTAGTTATTGGCGCCCTGCAGGACCAGCGTGAGCGGCTCCGGCGCCCCGTTCATGATCAGCCTCGTCCCGCTTGCGTCGTCGAGGTCGCTCGTGACGGTAAGCGTGCCGCCTCCACCGCCGAAGGGATACGTGTTGCCCAAGGTGGGCGTTATGGCCCCGGAAAGCACCGCCGCGGTCTCGGAACCGAGCCCAATGAAATTCGGGCTGGTGAACTGGGTCAGGTCTATGGGGTCGCTGAAGACGTTCGGGGATCCAGGGCTTGCCACGGTGTCGAAGCCCAGGGTGCCGTTGATGACGGGACCCAGCGCCGGCCCGTAGGTGCTTATGAAACTGGAAACCGCGCCGGGCGTGGTCGCGAACGTGCCGTCCAGCCCGAGGTAGGCCGCCTCGCTGGCGCCCACCTGCACGGTGGAGAGGCCGGAAAGGGAGCTTCCCGGCGGCCCATTCGGGGCCAGGATCAGCGCCGCGTTCTCGACGTCGATCCCCGTGACTTGGCTCAGCGACCCCTGGAAAACGAGCTGGGATCCCCCATCGATTGTCAATTGCGGGCCGTAGCCGGTGATCGTCAGCGTTGTCGACGGCGGCCCGCTGACGGCGCCCGACAATGACACCGAAGAGTCGTTGTTCACATATATGGTGGTCGCGCTGCTTTGGAGCGTGATCGGCCCGGAGAGGGTCAATCCGTATCCATATCCGGAGTACGACGCCAGGCTGACGTTGGCGGCCAGCGTGACCGAATTGGGAATGTCGGCGTCATAGCCGTCGAGAGTCGCGCCGCTCGCGATGGTGATGGGGCCCGTTCCCGCGCTGGTGTTGGAACCCAGGTACAGCTGCCCCGAGGCAACCGTGATGCCGCCAGTGAACGTGTTGTTCCCGTCCAGATAGACGTCGCCCATCGTCGTAAGAGACCTCGAGCCCCCGGTCTCGGAGATCGGCCCGTAAAGGTCGATGTATCCCGTGGTGGCCCACGTCTGGCTTGCCGACAGGATCACGGGCACGTTGCCGAGGAGGTAGGAACCGAACGTGCCCAGCGTGGATATCCCCCCGCTGCCAATGGTCAGGCTCCCGCCGTCACCGCTCAGATAATAGTCCTCAAAACTTGGATAGCCCTGGACCTGCAGGCCCGCCACGACGGCGGGGGCGATGAAGTTGACCTGGAAGTTTGACGCGGCGCTCAGCTGGACCGTGTAGGCTCCGGTGTTGGGCGGCACAACGCCCCCCACCCAGTTGCCCGGAGTCGAGTAGTTCTGGTCGGGCCCGCCGCCCGCCCAAACGGCCGTCTGGGCCCGCGCCGGCAGACCGACGACAAGAACACCGGCCAGACCGGTGAAAATCCTGGCTCGTGCGAACATGCAAATTTGTGTCAACAACAGGCCCTTTCCACAAGGGAAAAGGGCCGGCGGCCCCTGCATTCCACGCCCTTATCTGCTTAATGCGCTCGCCAACGGGTAGTAACTGAGGGATGTTGGGAGCGGTTGACTCGCCGAATGCGGGTCCCGCAAAGAAATGTTAAATACAAAGTCGGGCCGCAAGGGCCCACAGGCCGATGACACAGTCAAAGGCGTAATTCAATTCAGGGCAGGCGGTTCCGCTTTTGTCATCGTCGACGGAAAGCGCGACGAGCCCTCTATCCAGATCTCCCCGGACGACACGGGTGTCGCCCTTCCGGGCGACACCGTCGTCGCCAGGATCTACCGTGGCGTGGCGGGAAAGCGCCCCGGCGAACGGGTGGGCCGCGTGGTCGAGATCATCGAGCGCGGGCGCGCCACGATCGTCGGCGACCTGAGGCGCGAGGGCCGCAACTTCTTCGTCGCACCGGACGATCCCCGCTTCGTTTACGAGGTCGCCGTCCCCGACCCCGCCCGCTCCGCCGTCAAGCCGGCGCCCCACCCGGGCGACAAGGTCGTCGTTAAGCTCGGCGAATGGCGCCGGCGCGAGCAGCCCCTGGTCGGGGAAATAACCGAGCGCCTCGGCCGCACCCACGAGCCCAGGGCGGAGCTCCTCGGCATCTTCATCAAGCACGGCCTCGAGCCGAACTTTCCAGCCGACGTCGAGCGGGAGGCCCAGGCAATCCCCGACCGCGTCAGCGCGAAGGACATCGAGGGGCGGGTCGACTACCGCCAGATCCCGGTCTTCACGATCGACCCCGACGACGCCAAGGACTTCGACGACGCCCTGTCCATCGAGGACCTGGGCGGCGGCGACGTGCGCGTGGGAATCCACATCGCCGACGTCTCGAGCTACGTGAAGCACGGCACGGCGATCGACCGCGAGGCGCGCAAGCGCGGCAACTCGACGTACCTCGTGGGAACGGTGGTCCCGATGCTGCCGGAGAAGCTCTCGAACGGCCTCTGCTCGCTCGTCGAGGCGCAGGACCGGCTCTGCAAGGCGGTCTTCCTCGTCTTCGGGCCCGACTACAAGATCAAGAACACGGGCTACGCCAACACGGTCATCCGCAGCCGCAAGCGGCTCACCTACAAGCAGGCCTACGCGCTGCTGTTCGAGGACAACCTTGAGAAGATCAGGTCCATGCCCGTGCCGCCCAAGCACCAGACCGGCTCCACCGGCCGCGCCCTGCGCGAGCTGACCGACTGGGAGCTCACCGACCTGCAGGCGTGGATCCGCTCGCTCTGGCGGATCGCGAGCGCGCTCAGGCGCGAGCGGATGGCGCACGGCAGCCTCGACCTCGACATGCCCGAGACGAAGATATTCGTGGACGCGCACGGCTACGCCGACCGCCTCGAGAGGATCGAGCAGGACGAGAGCCACCAGCTTATTGAGGAATTCATGCTCGCCGCGAACGAGGCCGTGGCCCGGCTCACCCGCACGCAGAAGCTCCCCTCGCTCTACCGGGTCCACGACAACCCGGACGCCGAGAAGCTGGCTGACTACCGCCAGTTCGTCGCGACCTTCGGGATCAAGGTCGGCGACCTCACCCACCGCGAGGAGGTGGTCAAGTTGCTCGGCATCCTGAAGACCCACCCGCAGGGCTACACGCTGCGGACCCAGTTCCTGCGCAGCCTGAAGAAGGCCTGCTACCGCCCGACCCCCGACGGGCACTACGGACTCCACAAGAAGGACTACACCCACTTCACCTCGCCCATCCGGCGCTACTCGGACCTGGTCGTGCACCAGGTGGTCCAGTCCTACCTGGGGCACAAGCCCGGCTCCGGCGCCGTCCGCCACGACATCAGGGGAGTCCAGCAGCTGGCGGAGCACCTGAGCCTGACCGAGATCAACTCGTCGGAGGCGGAGCGCGAGAGCGTGAAGATCAAGCTCCTGGAGTTCTTCGAGCGCGAGCTCGCCAAGAAGAAGCGCACCGCGTTCGCGGCGATCATAACGGACGTGCGCAGGCACGGGTTCTTCATCGAGCTCGTGGAGTCAATGACGTTTGGCTTCGTTTCCTCAGACACGCTGGGGGACGACTACTACCAGCTCAACGCCGAGGGGAACGCCCTCGTGGGGCGCAGGAAGCACCGTACCTACGAACTGAACGGCCGGCTTGACGTCGAGGTGGACAAGGTTGACCGGTTCAAGCGTATCATCGATTTTCGGCCTTCCTGACCCACAACCCAGTTGACATCCTCCCGGCCCTAAAGGGCCGGGACTCCTGAATACAATGATCACAATCTCAGAGCAGAGCAGGTTGGTTCACGCTTCACAGGAGCATTGCCTCGGGAGACCTGTGTCGCCTTTGGTCTTATACGCCCTCCACGCGCAGTCGCGGAGTGTCCCTCCGCCGAAAGAACAGCGTCGGTGTGCTTGGTTGTTGCCAACCGACGCACGCAACTTTTAAGGCACGAAACGAAACACAACAAAAAAAGATGCCGGGATTCTTCTCAGTCCTAATGGACTGGGTTTCCTCGCCGTCTCACGATGAAAAACTACGACTTCCCGATGCAGTTCCGGGTGCTCTATGACCGCGCGGTGGTGCTCTATGCCCAGGGCCAGCGCGACGCGAAAGCCTACTTCGACAAGGCCCAGACCGCGTGGCTGGCGTCGAACGGCATCACGCCCCAGCACCTCTATGACTACGCCGAGGACGAGAACGCCGGCGGCGAGCCCGGGTTCGCCCATGCCGTCCTGATCGAGTCTGCGCGCCACAACTACTTCCTCAACGTCCAGCACGGCGTGCCGTCCAAGGCCGTGCTCGACGAGGCGAAGCTGCCCGCGAAGACCGACACGGCCAAGGGCATCGAGTGGCTGCCCAGGATAATCCCGAAGGCGAAGGCGAAGCTCAAGGGCGAGCTGCCCGCGAGCCTCATGTACTGCTGCGGGGGTGACCGCCGTTTCTTCAAGGCGAACGACATCCTGCCCTCCGAGTTCCTCGGCGTCATTTGGCGCAATGGGGACAACGACACGGCGACCGTCGACTGGGTCGCCGCCCGGAGCAAGTCACCGCGCTGACGCCCGTCAGAGGAGCTCGCCCTGGCGGTCGTCGGCCGGCTTGGCCGGGGCGCTGACGCCGAGGAACCTGCCGTACCTCTCGATCCAGTCGTCGAGCTTGCCGGCGTAGTGGCCAGGGTCGTAGGGCGCCGCGATCGGGTCGTACAGTTCCAAGGGGCGGGCCCGCTGCCAGTCGCTCGCCTTCCCCTTCTGCTTCGGGGTGATGTAGTAGGTCACCCGCTCCCCCATCCTCGGGCGCTGGGGCATCTGGAGCGCCGCCTCGGCCGACGCGCGCCGCGGCTTCCCGCCGCCCGCGATGAAGCGCTCGTAGGCCTCGGGGTTCATCCCGAGGATCTCGCCCTTCGCGATCTCGGCCACCGGGAGCGAGCGGTCGGCGAGGCCCCTGCGGTACCCGTCGATCAGGCCGACGGGCGACTCCTTCGACACCCCGAGGAGGAACCCGATCAGCGAGTCGGTGAGCTTCTTCAGGTACGGCTCGATGCCCCTCGAGCGCAGCGCGCTTCCCCGCAGGGTCACCCTGCCCCCCTCCAGGAGCGCGTAGTTCTTCGCCTTGTAGCAGAACATCGCGTCGTAGCGGCCGTCGAACTCGAGCTCGATTCCGGCCGGAAGGATCGGGACGACGCGGGCCAGGAGTTCCTCGGGCCTCTCGAAGAATTCGTCCGAGGAGAGGTACATGCCATCCGTGTCGGCCTCGAGGATCGTGCAGCCGTGCCTGCCGAACTCCTCGATCAGGCTCTGGAGCAGCTCGCGCCCCCGGCGCGTCACCTCGGCCGCGAGCTCGCCGTCGCCGAATCGTGCGCCGGAGAACCCGAGGTAGCCGTAGAATGAGTTGATGAGGATCTTGTAGGCGGCCTGGCGCGCCTGGGCCTCCGCCCTCTCGTCCTCGGCGGGCGCGTTCCGGGCGACCTGCTTGTACCTCAGGCGGTATTCGAGGAGCCGACGGAGCAGGGGTATGAACACGCCGAGCGTGTCGTTCGCCGGGTTCCTGCCGATGCTGAGGAGGAGGCTCGGGTAGAGAGAGGCCACGTCGAAATGGAGCACGTGCCTGAAGACGCCCTCGTTGAAGCTGCGCGTGTAGCCGCCGTCGAACGGCCGGATCTCCGGCGGCTGCGGGCACGACTGCCTCGCGTGGTAGTACTCCTCGAGGAACAGGAGGTCTATCTTGACGGTCGTTCCCCGGAGCGTCGCCTCCTGGAGCGGGATCGGGAACGTGCGCGCCTGCTCGAAATAGGTGGGCAGCAGCAGGTCCGCGAGGCCCTGGGTCTCCCTCAGGTCGTCCGCGAGGTAGGCGCAGAACCGGGCGCGGTCGCCCTCGAACGCCTCCGCGATCCGGCTTCCCTCGATGTAGGTGCGCTCCGTGCTGTCCTCGGGCGTTATCCCGAAGTGGACGGCGACCTCCTTGAGCCCGTAGGAGTTGAGCTCCCGCGTCGTGATGTCGTTCAGGAGCGTGAGCAGGTAGGTGTCGACGACCGCCCTCCCGGGAAGGTCGCAGCGCGGGAAGTCTATCCAGCGCTCCGCGACCTTCAGGCGGCTGCTCCGGAACGTGGCTTTCTGGCCGAACCGCCCCCAGGCGCACGGGACGCGCCGCAGCCGGCACCGCGTCCTCAGGTAGTCGAGGTCGAACTTGAAGATATTGTGCCCCTCGATGACGTCGGGATCGAGGGCGGCGAGCTCCCGGTTGAAGGAGAGGAGGAGCGCCTTCTCGGCCTCGTCCGTCATTGCGTCGAGCAGCAGCAGGCGGTCGACGCCGCCAAAGCGCATCCCGATCGCAAGCACCCGGTCCCCGGGCCGCTCGGCGTCGCTGAACCCCCCGTCAGCCGAGCCGGTCTCGATGTCCACCTGGCACCTCCTCAGCCTGGCAAAGCCCATGTCCCCGTAGAGGCGCATGCGGCTCTGCAGGAGGAACTGGCTCTCGAGGGGCCGGATCGCGTCGACCGCGACCAGGTCCCGCGCGGCCTTGACGAACCCCTCGAACGCCTCGAGCGATGCGGCCCTGGCGAGCGTCCCCAGGGCCGCGCTCCCGCCCAGCCGCTCAAACTGGACGCCGGAGACCGGGGCTTCGAAGGGGTTTGAGGGCAGCCACGCGAACGGCTCGAACGGGAGCGTCTTCTCCTCCCTGCCCCCGCCCGTCGCGGCCATGGAGACCCGGGCCCGCCCCCCGCCGTCGATCCAGACGCCGCAGAGCGTGCCGTCCATGGGGCCCTGCCCGCTCAAAACGGCCGGATGTAGACCATCGCCACCGCCGTGATGGCGAGCACGAGCGCGATCATCATGAAGGTGTCGGCCTGGGCGCGCCGGCGAAAGGCGATGCCCCCTATCATCGAGAGGCCGAGCCAGCACACCAGCTTGACGATGGCCCAGACCGGCATACCGAGGTGCAGCCTGTGGAGCATGCCGACCCCCGTGACGAGGACGAGGAGCGCGGCGACGCCCGTGACCATGAGGACCCTCCTGCGGGTCTCCGCCGGCGCCGCGAAGGCGTAGAACGTGTAGCCAAGGAGCACGATGATCGAGCTCAGGTGCAGCACCAGATATGTCGTGAGGGACATCGTTTTAGCCTAGGGAAAGTAAAATAACACCCCGCCTGTGCCGTGTGCCCAAAGGCTCAAGACCTTTTCATGTCAAGGTGGGCGCCTCCTTCGCGGTGTTTGCTTTCCGGTTTACGGCCTAGCAGCTCCCGCGCCGGTTATGGCTCCCGTAATGTTTCCAAGGCAAAGAGCAGTTATTGAAAGCACCTCGAACACTGCAGGGTGTCTGGCCTTGAGTCTGGGAGATGTCGGCCCACCGTCAAGTATGGCCTTGCGCATTCTGCTGCCCACGATCGGGAGCTCGGGCGACGTCAATCCTTTTATCGAGATCGGCCGCGCCCTCAAGGCCCGGGGCCACGAGGTGACGATCGCCACCAATGAGATTTTCTCCGAGCAGGTCGCCAGGAACGGCCTCGGGTTCGCGCCGCTCGGGACGCGCGAGGAGGCCGAGACGCTCATGCGCGACCCGAGGCTCTGGCACCCGAGGCGCGGCCTCGGGAGCATCGTGGAGCTCGCGCTCCTCCCGAACATCGAGCGCCTCTACAGAATAATCGAGGAGCGCAACGGGCCGGGCATGGTCGTCGCCGCCTCCACGCTCTGCCTCGGCGCGCGTGTCGCGCAGGAAAGGCTCGGGGTCCCGACGGCGAGCCTTCACCTCCAGCCGATCGCCTTCCGCAGCCACGTCGACAACGGCAAGCTCTGGCGCCTGGACATGGGGCCGGGAATGCCGCGCCCGGTGAAGCGCGTTCTGTTCTGGCTCATGGACACAATCTACTCCGAGCCAAAGGTGCGCCCGGGGCTGAACGCGTTCCGGGCGACCTTCGGCCTTGCGCCGGTCCGCGGGGTCTTCAGCCGCTACCTCCACTCGCCCCAGCTCGTGCTCGGCCTGTTCCCCGACTGGTTCGCCGCGCCCCAGCCCGACTGGCCGCCAAACACGCACCTGACGGGGTTTATCCTCCACGACGACGGGGGCACCGAGGAGGCCCGCTCCGAGGCGGTCGCCTTCCTGGACGGGGGGCCCGCCCCCGTTCTCGTCACCCCCGGGTCGGCCGCCATGGACCGCTCAAGATACTTTCAGAAAACGGTCGAGGCGTGCCGGAAGCTGGGCGTGCGTGCGATGCTCGTCACGAACCACCCCGGCCAGCTGCCGCCGTCACTCCCGGCCGGCATCCGCGCTTTTTCCTACCTTCCGTTCAGCCGGGTCCTGCCCCGTTGCTCCGCCGTCGTCTACCACGGCGGGATCGGCACCCTGGCGCAGGCGACCAAGGCCGGCGTTCCCCAACTCGTCGTGGCGAACGCGCATGACCAGCCCGACAACGCCCAGAGGATAGAGCGGCTCGGCCTCGGGATTGGCGTCGGCCAATCCGGATACGGGACGAGCCGCGCCGCACGGGCCATCTCCCACCTCCTCGGCTCGGCGGACATCCGCCGGCGCTGCAGCGAATTTGCGCCCCTGATCGACAGCAGGGCCTCCCTGGAGCGCGCCTGCGCGCTCATTGAAGGCCTAGGGCAGCAAGGGCCGGGCTAGGGCTTCCGGCCCTCGTCAACGTCGTAGAAATCGAAGAATGTCAGGATGTCAGCCCGTTCACCGACGCCGGCCTTCACCTTGTGCTCCTGCAGCTTTCCCGGAGGGACGTCGGTGTCGCGCCAGCCGCGCTTGGTCATGAACTCGTTCCAGACCTGTATCTGGTCGGCCGACGGCCCGGAGCCATTCTCCATGCACCACGCGAAAATCTCCTCGTCCGTCCCGCCCTTCAGGACCCGCTCGACGAGCCTGTCGTAGTCGACGCCGAGGAACCGGACGCACCGCCCGTCGAACCCCTTCCCCATGTTGGCCTGGTAGTCCTCGGGCAGCTTTCCCTCCGCACGAAGCCTGATCTTCCTGAGCATCCTGGGAATCCAGACGACGCCGCCGACCTTCTCATAAGCGCTGACCATCATCGTGCCGGTATCGCCTAGGCCCCGAGGATCGTCGAGTCCAAATGCTGGATGATGAGCTCCTGCACGGTCGCCAGGAAAAGGTAGCACATGAAGGCCTTGCGGACGGGCTCGTCGAGCCCGGCCATCTCGACGTCGCCCGTCTCGAGCGCCTCGTCGCTCAGCGTCTTGAGCCGCCGCTCGCGCAGCTGGAGGCGGAAGGCCGTGCAGGCCCTCACGATCGGCTCGGCGTTGGTCTCGTCGAACGCGACCACCCCCTCCGTGAAGAATTCGCCGTCAAAGAGCGAGAGGAGCGCGCGCAGGTCGCCGTTCTGGCTGTCCAGCAGGTCGCCGATCCAGGCCCCCCGGAAATCCTGGTCCAGGTCGTGGAGCGCCTGGGGCGCGGCCAGGGTCTTCTCGAGCTCGGCCGAGAGCTCCCTGATGACGTCCAGGAGCGGCGCGACGACGGGAAGGCTGAGCTTTACCTCAACGCGGCGCTTCATCGGGTTCAAGGACGGCGGTCAGGTGCCACTGCTGGAGCGTGAAGACGTGGGCCTCGGCGGTCTCCCGGAGCCCGGTCCAGACGACGGAGCGCCCCAGCTCGTGGACCTCGAGCATGTGCTTGCGCGCCTTGGTCTCGTCAAACCCGAGCACCTTCTTGAAAACCATGACGACGTAGGACATCAGGTTGACCGGGTCGTTCAGAACGACGACGCGCCAGGCATCCTCAATCTGAAGCTCCGTGGACGCGCGGGTATCCGTCCGTGTGTGGGAGCGGGACTCAGGCACGGAAATTCGGACGATCGGGCCTGTTTTCAGGCCCTCTCGCGGACGGCCGCTTCAACCCTGGCTTCCGATTCATCGAGCGGTATCTTGACGGTTTCGGGGGCGTTGCGCCACTTCAATTCCACTATGCCCTCCTTGATGCCCCTGCCGCCGACGGTGATCCTGAGGGGAATGCCGATCAGGTCGGCGTCCTTGAACTTGACCCCCGGCCTCTCCGCGCGATCGTCGACGATCACGTCGGCCCCGCCGCGGCCGGCGGCGGCCGCGAGCCTGCCCGCTATCACCGTCGCCTCGGTGTCCTGGGGGTCGAGCAGGCACACGAGGACCTGGAAGGGGGCCACCGCCCAGGGCCAGATGATCCCGTCCCTGTCGTGGCACTGCTCGACCAGGGCCTGCATCGTGCGGCTGATGCCGATGCCGTAGCATCCCATCACGAAAAGGTGCCTCTCCTTCTTGTCGTCAGTGTAGCCGGCGTCGATCCGCTCGGAGTACTTTGTCCCGAGCTTGAAGATGTGGCCGACCTCGATGCCGCGGCGGACCTTGAGCGGCCTTCCCCCGACCGGGTCGGGCTCCCCCGCCTGCACGCGGCGGAAGTCCCCGAACCTCGCGACCTCCAGGTCGCGGGCAACGTTGACGTTGCGCACGTGGACGCCGTCCCTGTTGGCGCCCGTGGTGCCGTTGCCGACAAGGCGGATCGCGTTGTCGGCGTAGATCCCGGCCAAGGCAGAGGGGTTCCGGAGCGTGCCCCTGACGGCGCCCAGGCTTCCGGGCCTCGCCCCCATGACCGGCTCGATCTCCTCGGGCGTGGCCGGCCGCAGGAGCGTGAACCCGAGCACGCCCAGCTTCGCCTCCTCCAGCTCGTCGCATCCGCGCAGGATGACGGCAAACAGCCTGCCGTCGCCGACATAGACGAGCGTCTTGAACTGCCTGTCGGCCGGGACGCCGTACGGGGGCGCCTCGAGCGCGGCGATGGTGACGGCGCCCGGCGTCGGGAACTCCTCGAGGGCGCCCGCCGGAGCGGGGTCCGCGAAGCCCTCGGCCACGAGGGCGCTTCGCGCCTTCTCCCTGTTCGCGGCGTACCCGCTCTCCTCGTTGTAAAGCAGGTCGTTGTCGCCCACCTCGGCGGGCACCATGAACTCGTGGGAGAAGCTGCCGCCCATGACCCCCGTGTCGGCCTCGACCGATATCGCGTTGGCCCCGATGCGGCGGAAGAACGACTCGTAGGCAGCCTTCATCGCCATGTAGCTGCGGATCGCGTGCTCGTCATCCGTGTCGAACGAGTACGCGTCCATCATGACGAACTCCCTCGCCCTCATCAGGCCGAAGCGCGGGCGTATCTCGTTTCGGAACTTGGTGCCGATCTGGAAGAAGCTCTTCGGAAGGTCCCGGTAGCTGCTGATCTCGGACTTCATGAGCGGCGTGATGACCTCCTCGTGGGTCGGCCCGAGCACGAACTCGGGCTCCCTCGGCCCGCGCTTCCCCTCGCCCGCGCTGTCGACCCTGAACATGATCTCCCTGACGGGGCCCCAGCGCGGCCCCTCCGCCCAGAACTCGGCCGGGTGGATAAGCGGCATCGAGAGCTCGATCGCGCCGGAGCGCTCCATCTCCTCGCGGCATATGCGCGTGATCTTCTGCATCACGCGCAGGCCGAGCGGAAGGTAGGTGTAGAGCCCGCCGCCCAGCTTGCGGACCAGCCCCGAGCGGATCAGCAGCCTGTGCGACGCGATCTCGGCGTCGGCGGGGCTTTCCTTCAGCGTGGGTATGAAATAGCGCGACCAGAATATCATCGAGGGCTGACAGCCAAGAAAGGGGCCGTGCATATGGCAACACGCGAAAACGTTTGTTGCCAATTGGGCGCCGCCGAATTGCCCTTCCAACCCGCATGAACGCAGCCCCAAAGGACCGCAAGCCGTGGCCCATGAAATGGATCGTCGTGGCGATCCTGGTGTTCATCCCCATTTACACGTACCTGACGCTGCACTACCGACGCCCGGGCCCGTCCTTCAACCCTTACCGGGACATGCGCGACCGGGCGGACGTGATCAGGCTCCTGAAGGCCGGCTACCAGCGGATCTCGATCGACGCCAGCCGCCCCGCAGAGGACGTCGCTGGGGCCGGCGGCGCCACGTCGCCCGCGGCGGGAGGGCTGCCCGACGACCTCCGCAGGACGCTCGTCGAGACCCCGCTCATGCCGCTCGAGATCATCTCGGCCACCGCGGCGCCGTCGGCCGTGTCCGGGATCGACTACGAGATAGGCCTCACCTACACGATCCCGGACAACAAGCGCCAGCTCTCCGGGGCCCACATCTACGAGAAGCCCGGCGAGATCGTGATCGTTGCGGACTTCGAGCGCCTCGCCGGGGGCCTGCTCTCGCGGACGCGCGACGGCTCGGCGCTCCTCGACGTTCCGCCGGGTTCGCTGAGGCCCGGCACCTACCGGGTGACCCTTGTCGGGGAGCGCGAATCGAGGGCCTGGACGCTGCTCGTGCGCTGAGGAGCGCTTGACATAATCTGATAATATGATTATCTGATTATTATGAAGACGCTTACCGTGACCGAAGCCGCGCGAAATTTCTCCGACCTCGTGAGCCGGGTGCACTACCGCAGTGAGAGCGCATTGCTTGTCAAGGGAGGCCGGCCCATGGTTAAGGTGATTCCCGCAAGCTGGGCCAAGACGGGACGTGAATTGGCAGATATTTGGCCGGGCATCCCCCACCTCAGCACTGATGAGGCTGCGTCATTCGGCCTCGATCTGGCCGCCTCCCGGCGTCGTCTTCCTCGTCTGACCCCGAAATGGGACTGATAGTCGATACATCCGTCCTAATCGCGGCGGAAAAGCGGCGATTCGATTTGGGCCGATTGTTCGCGGATCACCCCAAAGAGTCGTTTTATGTCGCGGCTATCACGGGCGCCGAATTGCTTCACGGCGTCGAGCGAGCCCAGCCCGCGGCAAGGAGAAAGGCTCGTGCCGTCTTTGTTGAGGCCGTCCTAGCGTCATTCGAGGCCATTGATTTTGACCTTGCCGTGGCCCGCCGTCATGCCGCCCTCTGGGCCTCGCTGGAGAAAACCGGACGCATGATCGGTCCCTATGACCTCCTGATTGCGGCCACTGGGCTCCACCATGGCCATTCCGTCGTCACTCTAAACGGCTCCGAGTTCCAGCGCGTTGTTGGCCTCCGGCTGATCGACCCGGCACCCTACGTGATGGATGAACCATTGGGTTGAGTTTCGAAATGCCTCTTGCTGAGGCGCGCCATCACAGAAGATACAGTTGCCCGCTGACATGCCCGGTTTCTTGTCGGCCGATTGGTCCCGGGTCGAATTTTCGTCATTCGACTGCCGGACAGCTCCAGAGAGGCCCCTTGACGTGCGGGGCCAGTTGCCTGAAAACGCACTCCTGCCAATGGCCAGCGGAAACGGTCAGCCCCCCCCTGCGGCGCCCACGACGGCGCTCGCTACCACCATCAAGCCCACGGACCTCCGCGGGATACTCCAGTACGTGCCCCGCTTCCAGGGGCAGATATTCGTGATCGCGATCGACGGCTCGATCGTCGCCGACGAGAACTTCGGCAACCTGCTGGTCGACATCGCGGTCTTGAGGAGCCTCGGCATCAAGGTGGTGCTTGTGCACGGGGTAGGCCACCAGCTCCAGGAACTCTCAACGCTCAGGGGTGTTCCCATCTCCAACAGCGACGGCACCGGGATCACGGACGCCGCGACGCTCGACCTCGCCATTCGCGCCTCGTCTCGGGTCTCGCACCTGATTCTCGAGGGCCTGACGGGGAGCGCGCTCAAAGCCGTCATCACAAACGCGGTGCGCGCCGTGCCGGTCGGGATCATCAAGGGCGTCGACCAGCAGCTGACGGGGAAGGTCGACCGGATCGACAAGGAGCTCATCACGGCGCTTATCGAGCGCCAGGTCGTGCCCCTCATCTCACCGATCGCGTTCGGCCCCGACGGCAAGTCGCTGCGGGTAAACTCCGACCTCCTCGCCGCGGAGATGGCCGAGGCCCTCCACGCGACCAAGATAATCTACCTGGCCCCCAGCGCCGGGCTCGAGATCGAGGGCGAGGTCCAGCACGAGATCTCGGTCGAGGCCCTGCGCTCGCTCCTCACCGATCACCCGGACAAGATCGCGGAGACCAGCCGCAGCAAGGCCGCGCACGCCATCAAGGCGATCGAGACCGGCACGCTCCGGGTGCACATCGTCGACGGCCGCGTGTTCGACGGGCTCCTGAACGAGATCTTCTCGAACGAGGGGGTCGGCTCGCTGGTGTACGGGAACGACTACCAGCAGATCCGCAAGGCCGCGCGGCGCGACGCGCGGCCCCTCTACAACCTGACCCGCAACGCCGTCAGGCGCGAGGAGCTGATCCACCGCACCCTGCAGGCGATCGAGAAGAACATAGACCATTTCTTCGTGTTCGAGGTCGACGAGGCCCTGATCGCGTGCGTGACGCTCATGTTCTATCCCGACCAGCCCGAGACGGCCGAGGTGGGGTCGCTCTACGTCCTCCCGTTCTACCACAACAGGGGGATCGGCAAGAAGATGGTGGAGTACGCCTGCCTCCAGGCAAAGGAGCGCGGCGCGAAGACGATCATCGCCCTCTCCACGCAGAGCTTCGGCTTCTTCAGCAGCGTGTGCGGGTTCGAGGAGAGCACGAAGGAGATCCTGCCCGAGGCCCGGCTGAAGGTGTATGAGGAAAACGGGCGCAACGCGCGGGTCTTGGCCAAGAATTTGGCGTAACCAAAGCCGGCAGGTGGCGTCTAGGGGTATGTAGATAATACATACCATGAACTCCAATATCCTTAAGGAAAACGTCCGCCTCCCGCTGCTTCGCACAGCGGCCGGCGCCTCGGCACTCTTCTCAGTGCTCGCCCTCTCCTCCGGCTGCGTCGTGGCGGTCCGCCCGGCCCCGGTCGTCTACGAACAGCCCGTCCCTGCCGGCGCCCCCGGCGAGGTCGTCGTGAGCGAGGATCCGCCCGCCCCCGTCTACGAGACGGTGGGCATCGCCCCCGGGCCCGGATACCTCTGGATCGGCGGCTACTACCACTGGAGCGGCGGCGGCTGGGTCTGGTACCGCGGCCACTATGCGCGCCCGCCCCACCCGGGTGCAGCCTGGATCCGCGCCCGCTACGAGGTCCGCGGCGGCCGCAGGGTCTACGTCGCGGGCTACTGGCGCTGAGGCCAATGGGCGGCTGACCGGCCCACCCGGCCGGTCAGTTCAGTCCCGGACCTCGATGACGGCCTGAATCTCCGCGGTCGCCCCCCGGGGCAGGCCGTTCACCGCGACGGCAGCCCTCGCGTGGCGGCCCGCATCGCCGAACACCTTCACGAAGAGGTCGCTCGCCCCGTTGATCACGGCCGGGCTGTCCGCGAACCCGTCGACGGCGTTCACGAACCCGCCCACGAAGACGACGCGGGCCACCCGGTCCAGCGAGCCCAGGGCGGCCCTGACGTTCGCGAGCGTCGTGAGGGCGCAGTTCTCGGCGGCCTTCGCGCCGCTCTCGACCGTCTGCTCGCGCCCCACCGCGCCCGAATGGGTCAGCTTGCCGTCGATGATGGGGAGCGTCCCGGCGCAGTAGAGGAGGTTGCCGGTCTGCACGGTGGGGACGTAGCTGCCGGCCGCGCCGGGCGGCTTGGGGAGCGCGAGGCCCAGCTCTGAGAGCCTGGATTCTGGGGTGGTCATGCACCGACTCTCGCCCGCGCCGGGGAATTTTTAAACCAAAAAACTGGCGTTGCAGCGGCGCGGGCCTTCGGCCACACACTCCCAAGGCGACGGCCCAAGCATGGTATCACGCTTCTTCAAACTCGAGCACCGCGGCACGACGCCGTTCCGGGAGTTTCAGGCGGGGCTGACGACGTTCGCCGCGATGGCGTACATCCTCGCCGTCAATCCCGAGATCCTCGCCCACACCGGGATGGACAAGGGCGCTCTGGTCACCGTGACCGCGATCACTGCCGCGGTGGCGACGACGCTGATGGCGCTTTTCACGAACTACCCGATCGCGATGGCGCCGGGAATGGGGATCAACGCCTTCTTCACGTTCACCATCTGCCTGGCGAGGCATGAGCCGTGGCAGGAGGCGTTGGGAATGGTGATGATAAACGGAGTCATCTTCCTCTCGCTCTCCGTGTCGGGCGTCCGGGAGAAGATCATCGCGTCTATCCCGCTCGGCCTGAAGATCGCCGTGACCTGCGGCGTCGGCCTCTTCATAGCTTTCATAGGGCTCAAGAACGGCGGTGTCATCGTCGCCAACGACGCCACCTTCGTCGGGCCGTGGACCTCAACGTCGGGCCCCGTCGCGCTCACCCTCGCGGGGATCATCCTCATCGCGCTCCTGGTCGCAAGGAGGGTGCCAGGGGCGATCGTCCTGGGCATCCTGGCGATCACGATCGCCGGGCTCTTCACCTCGAACGGGGCCGGCGGCAGGGTGACCGACCTGAGCGCCGGGTTCTTCTCGCTCCCCCACTCGGCGGCGCCCGTCTTCCTGAAGCTGAGCTTCGGGTTCCTGAAGAGCTGGCCGGCGTTCGCAAAGGCCCTCCCCCTCATCTTCACGCTCCTCCTCGTCGACATGTTCGACAACATCGGCACCCTGATCGGCGTCACCAAGCGCGCCGGCCTCCTCGACGAGAACGGCCGCCTCCCGAAGGCGGGCCGCGCCCTCCTCGCCGACTCGATAGCGACGATCATCTCGGCTCTTTGCGGAACCTCGACCGTCGTGAGCTACATCGAGTCGGCCTCGGGCGTCGAGGCGGGCGGCCGCACCGGCCTCACGGCCATATGGGTGGCGATCTTCATGCTCGCGGCGCTCTTCCTCACCCCGCTCATCCTCGCCATCCCGCCGTGCGCGACCGCGCCCGCCCTCGTGATCGTCGGGATATTCATGATGCAGTCGGTCGTCGAGATCGACATGTCGGAGTTCGAGACCGCGGCCCCGGCCGTGCTCACGATATTCGCGATACCGCTCACGTTCAGCATCGCGCAGGGGATCGGTATCGGCCTCATCTGCTCCGTCCTCCTCAGGGTCGGACTCGGGAAGGGCCGCCAGGTGCCTTTCCTCGGCTACGCGGTCGCCTTCATGTTCTTCCTTTCGTTCTTCAGGATCTGGCCGTTCAGCTCGCCCTAGGCGGCCGGAGTCATGTCCAGGACCTCGGCCCGGCTTGTCTTCCTGATAACGGCTGCGTTTTTCGCGGCCTTCTTCGTGTGGCCCGTCCTTCAGATCCTGAAGGGCGGCTTCATCGACGCCGACGGGCACCTGACGCTCGCCTTCCTTAGGACGCTCCTGACCGACCCCCTCTACCTCGTCGACCTGCGCAACTCGTTCCTGCTGGCGTGCGCCGGGACCTCGGTCGCACTCCTGATAGCGCTGCCGCTCGCCGTCATCTCCGACCGGTTCCTCTTTCCCCTCAAGGGATTCCTCAACTCGGCCGTCCTGGTGCCGATGATCCTGCCGCCCTTCGTCGGTGCGATCGGGATCAAGCAGATCTTCGGGCAGTACGGCGCGGTGAACGCCCTGATCGTCAACCTCGGCCTCCGGCCCCACGGCTGGACGTACGACTGGTTCGCCGCGAACCAGTTCTGGGGTGTCGCGGTCGTGGAGGCGCTCTCCCTCTACCCGATCATCTACCTGAACGCCGTCGCCGCGCTGGCGAACATCGACCCCGCGATGGAGGAGGCGGCGCAGAACCTCGGCTGCACGGGCCTGCGCCGCTTCTGGCGGATCACACTGCCCCTCATCCATCCCGGGCTCTTCGCCGGGTGCACGATCGTCTTCATCTGGGTGTTCACAGAGCTCGGGACGCCGCTCGTCTTCGACTACTCGCGGGTCATGAGCGTCCAGGTATTCTACGGGCTGGGGGCCATGGGCGGAAACCCGCTCCCCTACACGATCGTCGCCGTCATGCTCGCGGCCTCGGTCCTGATCTACGCCGTCGGCAAGGGGGTGTTCGGGCGATCGGGGCACGCGATGATGGCGAAGGCGACGTCGGCCGGCGGCCCCCGGGCGCTCCCGGGGGCGAAGGCGTGGCTCTGCACGGCCGCCTTCTGCGCTGTCACCTTCATCGCGGTCCTGCCGCACCTGGGCGTGGTGCTGATCGCGTCGTCGCGGGACTGGTACGGGACCGTGCTGCCGAGGGGCCTCACGCTCGGCAACTACCGCGCCGCCCTTGGCCACGAGATGACGGTCCCCGCCATCGCCAACAGCCTCAAGTACGCGAGCGTCTCGACCGTGATCGACGTCTTCCTCGGGGTCGCCATCGCCTATGTCGTCGTCCGCACGAGGATCGCGGGGCGCGGCGTGCTGGATTTCCTCTCGATGCTCCCGCTCGCCGTGCCCGGGATCGTGCTGGCATTCGGCTACCTCGCGATGTCCCAGGAGGGCCGCTTCTTCCACTTCATCAACCCCGTCCGGAACCCGACCGTGCTGCTGATCATCGCCTACTCGCTTCGGCGGCTCCCGTACGTCGTTCGCGCCGCCGCAGCCGGGTTCCAGCAGACGAGCGTGACGCTCGAGGAGGCCGCCGAGAACCTCGGCTGCCCGCCCTTCAAGGCGATGATCAAGGTCACGCTTCCCCTGATCGCGGCGAACCTGATGGCGGGCGCGCTCCTCGCCTTCGCCTTCGCCATGCTCGAGGTCAGCGACTCGATCATCCTGGCGCAGAAGATGGCCTATTTCCCGATCACGAAGGCCATCCTCGAGCTCTTCCAGCTCCTGGGCGACGGCAAGTTCCTCGCGTGCGCGCTCGGCGTCTGGGCCATGGTCTTCCTCGGAACGATGGTCGCGGGCGTGAGCCTGCTCCTCGGCAGGCGGCTGGGGGCCATCTTCCGCGTGTGAGGGCGCCCGAGGGCGCGGCTTCCGGATGATCCTTCTCCTCATTGTCTCGTTCATCTGGGCCTTTTCGTTCGGCCTCGTGAAGAGGCTCGCGGGCCTCGACCCGACCGCGATTGGCGCGGTGAGGCTGGCCGTGTCCCTCGTCGTCTTCATCCCGTTCCTTCGCGCGGCGCGGCTCGGGGCGGCCCACCTGGCCGCGCTCGCGCTCATTGGCGCGGTCCAGTTCGGCGCCGTGTACATCCTCTACCTGCGCGCCTACGCCCACCTCCACGCATACGAGATCGCGCTCTTCACGATAACGACCCCGATCTTCGTGACGCTGCTGGACGCCCTGGCCGAGCGCCGCTGGAGGATGCGCTTCCTCGCCGCGGCCGCGCTCTCGGTCGCCGGCGCGGGCGTCGTCCTCTGGACGTCCGTCGGCGACTCCGGCGCGCTCGGCGGATTCTTCCTCATGCAGCTCTCGAACCTCTGCTTCGCGTGCGGCCAGGTGGCATGGAGGCGCGAGCGCCGACGGCTCCCCAAGGCTTGGAGCGACGCCTCGGTCTTCGGTGTCACGTACGCGGGGGGGCTTGCCCTGACGCTCGCCGTCTCCCTGTTCACGACGGACTGGCACCGGTTCGCCCCCACTGGCCCCCAGTGGCTCACGATCGCCTACCTGGGCTCCGTCGCGTCGGGCCTGGGGTTCTTCCTCTGGAATGTCGGCGCGGCCAGTGTCAACGCGGGCGTGCTGGCCGCGTTCAACAACGCGAAGATCCCGCTTGGGATCGCCGTTTCCCTGATCTTCTTCGGGGAGCACGCCGACCTGGGCCGCCTCCTCGCCGGGGGCGGCCTCATGGCCCTCGGGGTGTGGGCGGCCGGGGGCAGGCGGGAGCCGGCCTCCGGCTGAACAGGGCGCGGCGTCAGAGGACGTCCAGCTCGGCCCGCGCCGCGGCGCTCAGGCGATCAATTCCCGAACGCACGACGGCGCCGGTCGGGCCCTCGACCAGGAGCCGCAGCTTGGGCTCGGTGCCCGAGTACCGCACGAGGACGCGCCCGGACGAGCCGAGGTCCCTCTCCAGGGCCGCGATCGCCTCGGTTAGCCCGGGAAGCGACTCTATCGGCCTGCGCTCGCGCACGACGAGGGCCGCGGAAAGCTGCGGGAATTTTCGGAGGACCTTCCGGAGCTCGGAGAGAGGCCGGCCGGTCTCCGCCATGACCCCGGCGACCCTCAGGACCGCGTTCAGGCCGTCGCCCGTCGGGCTCAGGTCGAGGAAGAGGATGTGGCCCGAGGACTCGCCCCCGAGCGAGGCGCCTTCGGCGCGCATCCCCTCGGCGACATACCGGTCGCCGACTGCGGTCCGCACCACGCGCCCCCCCGCCTCCTCGACCGCCCTGTCGAGGCCCAGGTTGCTCTGGACCGTGACGACGAGCGTATTGCGGGCGAGCGTCCCGCGGGCGAGCGCGTGTGTGGCGAGGATCGCAAGGACCTCGTCGCCGTCGAGTGTCCGCCCCAGCTCGTCGCAGAGCACGCAGCGGTCGCCGTCTCCGTCGTGGGCCGCGCCGAACCGGGCGCCGCTCGAGAGGACGAGCCTCGAGAGGGCCTCGGGGTGCTCGCTTCCGACGCCCTCGTTGATGTTCTGACCGTCGGGCCGGTCGCCGATGCTGAAGAGCTCCGCCCCCAGCGCGCAGAGGACGGCAGGGCTCGAGGCGCACGTCGCCCCGTTCGCCGTGTCGAGGGCAACCCGCCATCCGCGCAGCGTGCCTGGAGGCAGGATCCGCGAGGCCGCCTCGATGTACGACTCCAGGATCGACTCGCCCGGAATGTCCTCGCCGGCACGGGCCGGCGCCACGCCCGGAGGCGGGAGGAGCGCCTCGATCGCGGCCTCGTCGTCGTCGGAGAGCTTGGCGCCCCCGGGCCCGAAGAACTTGACGCCGTTGTCCGAGGCCGGGTTGTGCGAGGCCGTGATCACGGCGCCGAGCGCCGCCCCGCCGAGGCTAACCGCGCGGGAAACGGCGGGCGTCGGGACCACCCCGACCGCGACGGGAAGGGCGCCCCGCGCCTTCAACCCCGCGCCCAGTGCCCGCGCAAGCGCCGGGCCGGAGGCCCTCGTGTCGCGACCTATGACCGCCTTGCCGGAGCGGACGCCCCGCGACTCAAGCCAGCGGGCCGCGGCAGCGCCGATCCCCGCGAAGAAGGCCTCGTTCACGACAGGGCCGCCGTAGGGGCCCCGGACACCGTCCGTTCCGAAATAGACTCGTTTCATGCGTTGCCTTCTATCGTGAGTAGAAGGCGCGGGTTTCCGAGATCTTCCGCCTGACCGCCCCCCCGAGGAGGAGCTCGCGGGCCTCGGCGATCGAGCCGCGCACGTCCGGCCTGGCGCCCGCGACCCAGAGCGCGGCGGCCGCGTTGAGGGCGATCGTGTCGGCGAGCCCGCGCGGCCCCCGGCCGGCCGCGAGCTCGTTCGCTATTCCCAGGTTAGTCGCGACGTCGCCGCCGAGGATGTCCTCGAAGGGCGCGGGCGCCAGCCCGAGCGACTGCGGGGTCCATTCGCCCCGCGTCGAGGCCAGGCGCCCGGTCCCGCGCACGATGTTGGTCGTCGCCGAGGTCAGCTCGTCGATCCCCCTCCCCGGGGAGATGACGCCGTGCACCGTCAGGCCGGACTCGGCGCCCAGCGCGCCGAGCGCCTCCGCGAGCTTGTCGACCAGGGCCGGCGTCGCGGCGCCGAGGAGCACGTGGGCGGGCCTGCCCGGGTTCAGCAGCGGGCCGAGGATGTTGAAGATGGAGCGCTCGCCCCGGGCCGCCAGGAGCTTGCGCGCCGGCGCAATGCGCCTGAACGCGGGGTGCCATGACGGGGCGAAGAAGAAGGCATATCCGAGCGCGGCCATCGCGCTGCCCTGCGTCTGCGCGGGGGCCTCCAGGTCCACTCCGAGCGCCGCGAAGAGGTCCGCGCTGCCGCACTTGGACGTGATCCCCCGGTTGCCATGCTTCATGACCGGAACCCCCGCCGACGCCACGACGAGCGTGGCCATGGTGGAGACGTTGAAGCCGCCGGCGTGGTCCCCCCCGGTGCCCACGATGTCGACCGCGCGGGGCGCCCACGCGCCGGTGCCGGGGTCGAGCGCGAGCGAGCGGATGGCCTCGGCAAATGCCGCGACCTCGCCCGCGGTCTCCCCCTTCGCCGCAAGCGCGGATAGGAAGGCGGCCTTCACCTGGTCGGAATCCTGCTCGGCGGCAAGCGCCGCCGCGGCGGCGCGCGCCTCCCCGGGGGTGAGGTCCCTGCCCCTACCAAGGGAGGATGTGAGCGAGAGAAGGTCCATGGCGCCGCTAGTATCCCATTGCCGCCAGGGCGCAGACGCCGGCCGCGGCAGCGAAGCAGTAGAACCCGAAGTAGTGCCAGCGCCCGCTCTGAAGCCAGCGCGAGAGCCACCGCAGCGCGAAAAGCCCGGCAAGGAAGCTGAAGGCCATCCCGATGAGTCCCGGGGTCACGAGCGCCCCCACGCGGACGGCCGCGTCCGCGGCGGCGCGGAACCGGTAGAACCTGAGGAACTCGCGGGCCATGATCGGGGGCGTGATGACGACCCCGAGCGCGAAGCTGAACTCCTCAGAGAGGCGCTTCGGGACGCCGAGCAGCATCCCCGTCGAGATCGTGGCCCCCGAGCGCGACAGGCCGCGGAACGGGAGGCAGATCCCCTGGACCGCGCCCACGAAGAGCGCCGGGCCGGTCGGCATGGGGCACCCCGCGGCGCCGGCTTCCTCCGCTTCGCCGCCCCTGGTCCTGAAACGCAGGCCGGCGACAACGATCACCGTTCCCGCCACCGCCAGGCAGGCCGCAAGCAGCGGAAGGTTGGACGCCAGGTCCTCGACGGCCGCGCCGGGGCGCCCGCCAAGGACGACCCTCTCTATCAGCACCTTCAGCGCGAGCGCGACCGCGGCCGTGACGGCGGTCGCTGCGGCGATTCCCAGGATCGCCCGCCCCGCCGCTGCCGGGTTCGGGAAGAAGCTGCGCCCCCACGACTTCCAGAAATAGGCGATTACGGCGACCATCGTCCCGGCGTGGAGCATGATCATCAGGAACATCATTTCGGGGCTCGCGGGGTCGAGCCGCATGAGCTTTTCCGCGACGATGACGTGGGCGGAGCTCGAGACCGGAAGCAGCTCGGCGGCGCCCTGGACAACGGCCAGGACGATGATTTGTACGAGCGTGGGAGACATGGGTCCGCTCCTTGGTACGCGACCCGGCCGGGGGCACAAGTCTCGCGTGAATGAGTGTGCGCTTGACGGGGGGGCCTTGCGGCCTTTAAACGGTCAACCTTTAACCCCCTTCTAAATGGCCAATCCAAAACGCAAGCAGTCCAAGCGTCGTAGCGCAAACCGCCGTGCAGCAAACGCTTTCGTCGCGCCCGAGTTCGCCCGCGACCCCACCGACGGGAGCCTGGTCCGCGCGCACCGCGTGAACCCGAAGACGGGCACCTACCGGGGCCGCCAAGTCCTCAACGTCGAGGTCTAACCCGCCGCTCGGCACAGGCGGCAACACGGCGGCCATGGCCCCCGGAACACCCGGTCGGATCGCGGTTGACGCGATGGGAGGCGACTTGGGCCCAAGCGAGGTCGTCGCCGCGGTCAAGCTTGCGCTCGCGCAGAGCCCGGCGCTCAACCCGATCACGCTCGTCGGCGACGAGGCGATCCTGCGGCCCCTCATCCTGCACTACGGGCTGCACAGGAGCGATCGGCTGACGACGCTCCACGCGTCGGAGGTCGTCACGATGGACGACAAGCCGCTCGTCGCGCTCAAGAAGAAGAAGGACTCGTCGATGGTCCGGGCCATAGAGCTCGTGAAGGCCGGCGAGGCGAACGTCGTCGTCAGCTGCGGCAACACGGGCGCGCTCATGGCCTGCGGGACGCTGCGCCTGAGGACGATGGAGGGCATCGCCAGGCCGGCGCTCGCGGCCGTCGTCCCGAGGGAGGGGGGGCACTTCGTGCTGATCGACGCCGGCGCCAACCCCGAACCGAAGCCCGAGCACCTGGTGCACAATTCCATCCTGGGGAGCCACTATTGCCGCGTGATGCTGGGGATCCCCGAGCCGCGCGTCGGGCTCATGTCCATAGGCACGGAGGACGGCAAGGGCAACTCGCTCATCACCGAGACCAACGAGCTCCTCAAGAGGATCGACGGCATCATCAGGTACTCGGGCCCGATCGAGGGCTTCCAGGTTTTCGCCGAGCACGTGGACGTGGTCGTGTGCGACGGGTTCGTCGGCAACATCATGCTGAAGAGCTGGGAGTCGCTGGAGAAGTTCATGCGCGGCGTGCTGCGCGAGGAACTGGGCGCCAACCCGATGCGCAGGACGGGAGCCCTCCTCTCCAAGGGCGCCTTCGCGGCGCTCAAGGACAGGATTAACCCCGAGCGCTACGGGGGCGCCCCGCTCCTCGGGCTGCGCGGCAACATCCTGAAGGCGCACGGTTCCTCGAACCGCAACGCCATCAAGAGCGCGATTCGGGCGGCGGGCGAGATCATCAAGGCGGACATGAACCAGAGGATGGAGGCCGACATCGCGCGCGCGAACGAGCTTCTCAGCGTGCCCGTCCCCTGACCCCCCTTCATGCCCACCCCCTCCACCGTCATCCTGGGCACCGGCTCCTACGCACCCGAGCGCATACTCTCGAACGAGGACCTGGCGAAGATGGTGGACACCTCGGACGAGTGGATCGTCGCGAGGAGCGGGATCCGGGAGCGCCGGATAGCCGCCCCGGACCAGGCTACCTCCGACCTGGCCGTCCTCGCCGGGCAGCGGGCGCTCGCGGACGCGGGCGCCGCCGCCTCAGAGATCGACCTCCTCGTCGTCGCGACCGTGACGCCCGACTACCCGATGCCCTCGACCGCGTGCATCGTGCAGCACAAGCTCGGGATACCGTCCACGGCCGCCTGTTTCGACCTGAACGCCGCGTGCTCCGGGTTCATCTACGCCATGGACACCGCGTGCGCCCTCGTCGCCTCGGGGCGCTACCGCAGGGCGCTCGTGATCGGCGCGGAGAAGCTCTCCTCGATCGTGGACTGGCAGGATCGCGGGACATGCCTCCTCTTCGGCGACGGGGCAGGCGCCGCGGTCATCGGGCCGAGCGACACGCCCGGCATCGGGCTAATCGGGACAAGGCTGGGCGCGCTCGGAGAGGACACCGACCTCCTCTGGATTCCGGCCGGCGGCAGCCGAACGCCGACGACGGCCGAGACCCTCGCCAAGGGCGACCAGTACATAAAGATGAAGGGCAAGGAGGTCTTCAAGCTGGCGGTCCGGGTCATGGAGGAGGCGGCCCGCGATATTTTGGAACAACACGGGCTTGCCGCGACTCAGATTGGGCTCGTGATACCCCACCAGGCCAACCTGCGCATCATAGACGCGATAGCCCAGTACCTCGAGCTTCCCGTCGAGCGCTTCTTCGTGAACGTCGACCGCTACGGCAACACGTCGGCGGCCTCGATCCCGATAGCCCTGGACGAGGCCCGCCGGGGGGGCCGGATCAAGCCGGGCGACCTGACGCTGCTCGTCGCATTCGGGGCAGGCTTGACCTACGGGAGCGCCCTGATTCGCTGGTGATTTCCGTACTCATGCCGACCCGTTTTTTCCGCCATCCCCTATTGCCTTTCTGGGTGGCGGCGGCGATTGCGCTTTGCGCAACCCCCCGTCTGGCCGCTGACTTGACGTGGGCCCCCTCCACCGGCTGGCAGCTCGAGGGGGGCTCCCTCTCGGGACTCGCCGGCAAGCAGGGAAAGACCGCGCTCGAGCAGATGAACAAGGCGAGGCGCAACGAGGAGGAGGGAAGCCTCCGCTCCGCGATAAGGGGCTACGAGACGGTCGCCCGCAAATACCAGGGCTCCGTCTACGCCCCTGAGGCCCTCTACCGGGCCGGCAACCTGCTGCTCCGCAAAAAGCAGTACTATGACGCCTTCACCGACTTCCAGCTCATGCTCCGGCGCTACCCGAACACGAAGCGCTTCAGCGACGTGATCGGCGAGCAGTACCGGATCGCCTCGGCCCTCCTAGACGGGGCGCACAACAGGATCTGGGGATGGCTCCCCGGGCCCTCGAACCGGCCGAAGGCCGTGGAGTACTTCGAGGTCGTCGTCCTCGACGCGCCGTACAGCGACTACGCGCCCCTCTCGCTGATGGACGTCGCGCGCGGCCACCAGCAGAACAAGAACACGGAGGAGGCGATCGACGCCCTCGACCGGCTTGTGAACACCTATCCGCAGAGCGTCCTCGCCCCGGTGGCCTACCTGAAGCTGGGCGACCTGCATGCGTCCCTCACGGAGGGCCCGAAGTACGACCAGGCCTCCACGAAGGAGGCGATGACCTACTACGAGGACTTCATGATCCTCTACCCGGGGGATTCCGGCATCGCGCAGGCGGCCGCCGGGGTCGACAAGATGAAGACAATACTCGCCCAGAGCAAAATCTACATCGGGGACTACTACTTCTACAAGCGGCTGAACTTCGTCGCGGCAAGGGTCTACTACAACGAGGCCATCACGGCCTATCCGGACTCCAAGCCGGCCGGCCTCGCCAAGAAGCGCCTGGCCGACCTCGAGGCGAAGATCTCCAGGGACAGGATCAGGCCCACGACCGCCCCCAAGAAGCGGTTCTGGTTCTTCTGAGCGCGCCGCGCTCGACCCCGATGACGCGAGCATGGGGCCTCCTCCTTGTCGCGGCGATCCTTGCACAGGGATGCAGCCACTACCAGATGGGTGCCGGCCCGGCCCCGTCGTTCGCCACGATCTTCATCGAGCCCGCCAAGAACAAGACGACGCTCCCGCAGGCGCGCGAGCTCGTGAGCACGATGGTCCGCGAGGCCTTCATCCGGGACGGGCGCGTCGAGCTCGTCGACAGGCAGGCGGACGCCGACGCGTCCCTCCAGGTCACCCTCGTTAAGTACAAGCGCGACAACGCCGCCAACCGGGAGGACGACAACGGGCTGGCCCGCAAGTTCACGCTCCGGCTGACGGCGACCTGCAGCCTGCGGGACAACCGGACGGGAAGGATGCTCTTTGACGGGAGGCAGATCGACGTCCAGCGTGAGGCCTTCCTCGACAACGGGCTGGGCCTGGTGCCCTTCGGCACCAGCAACGACCAGCTCCAGTCCGAGTACAACACGCTCCCGCTCCTGGCCGAACTCCTTTCCGACAGGGTGACCCACGCCGTCCTCGACGTCTGGTGATGCGGGAGGCGCCCACGCCCCGATGAACGAACCGATCCTAGCCCCCTCGCTCCTGGCGAGCGACCACGCGGCCCTCGGCAAGGGCGCCGAGGCGGTGGCTGCGCTCGGGCTCAAGTGGCTGCACCTGGACATGATGGACGGGCATTTCGTGCCAAACCTCTCGTTCGGCCCCGAGACGCTCGCCTCGCTGCGGCGCGACGGCTCGAAGCTGTTCTTCGACACGCACCTCATGCTGTCCGAGCCGCACAAGTTCGTCGAACCCTTCGCGAAGGCCGGGGCGAGCCGGATCACGATCCACATAGAGCCCGAGTACGACCACGCCGCCGCGCTCGGGGCCATTCGCGCGCACGGGTGCCGGGCGGGCATTGCGCTCAACCCCGGGACCCCGGCCGAAGCGGTCGAGCCCTTCCTCGGCCTGGTGGACCTGGTCCTCGTCATGACCGTCCAGCCCGGCTTCGGCGGGCAGTCCTTCCGGCAGGACATGCTCACGAAGATTGCCCAGGTCGACCGGTGGAGGAGCGAGCGCAGGCTCGACCTGCGCATAGAGGTCGACGGCGGGATAGAGGGCGCCACGGCCGCCCTGTGCCGAGCGAAGGGGGCCGACACCTTCGTCGCGGGAACCTCGTTCTTCGCGGCCCCGGACCGGGCGGCGTTCGCGGCGGCGTTCGCGGCGCTCTAGGGGGCGCCCGGACGGGGCGCGCCGCGTGCCCGCGTCACTCGCCTCCCCTGGCGATGCGCTCCGCGCGCCTGTAGTTGTCCCGGAACACCCCGCCGATGTCGCGGGCAAGGACCACGGAGTCCACGAGGTTCCTGGAGCGGACGCCCTTCCTGATGCGGCCGAGCGCCTGGTCGTAGTCGACCACCGAGACGTCCTGGAGGACGGCGAGGGCGCGGCTCCGCGCGGGCTCCGGGGCGGCGATGATCGCGCGCCACGCGCTAACGAGCTCGGGATGCGTGTCCTCGGTCATGACGCGGATGATGAAGCGCATCTGGTACCAGAGATCGCCCGTCCAGGCGTTGTTGGGGATGAGCACGCTCTTCTGCGAGTAGGGGTCCACGCCGGGGTCGCTGGTGTACCTCGGCCAGTCCGCCAGGGCGTAGAAGTCGCGCCTCACCGGCAGCCTGCGCAGCGCGAAGAGCCCGGGGCCCCCGGGCGTGCCCGTCCGGAAGTTCCAGATCCTCTGCCCGTCGAGGGAGAGCGTGTACTCGATGAACGCGAGCGCGACCGCGCGATGCGGGGCGCCGCGCAGGAGCGCGATCGGGTCGACCGAGTACGACGCCCCGCCCTCCGGCGCGCTGTAGCCGACACGGTCGACGCCCCCGTTGCGCCGCCTGACGGCCTCCTGCTGCTCCCGCCCGTAGAAGTCGATGCACATGCCCGCGGCGCAGTCGCCGTTCGCAACGTCGATCGGCGGCTTCTGGGAGGTGTCCGTGAAGTAGCGCGAGTTGGCCCCGATCAGCTGCAGGAGCCGCATGGCGTCGACCCATCCCTCGCGGACCGCGCGCGCCTCACCCGCCCTGTCGGTCGGCCCCAGCGGATCGACCCTGCGGTGGATCTGCTGCTGGATAACGTTCAGGAAGGCCTGGGCTATCGACCCGCTCTGCATCGGGTCGCAGAGGCCCACCTCTCCCACGTAGCGGGGGTCGGCGAGGTCCGTCCACTGGAGGGGAATGTGCTCAAGCCCGAGGCGCCTTATGGAGTCTTTGTTGTAGAGGATCCCGTAGGAGCTGAGCACCGTGCCATACCACAGGTCGCCCGGGTCGCGGTACGTCTCCCCGCCGAAGACCGCCGGGAACGCCTCGTCGGTGAACCAGTCGGGGTGAAGCCGGCGGATCCCCGAGTCGACAAGCCGGCCGGCCTGGGCCTGCCCCTCGAAGTCCGACGGCCCCCCGCCGAAGAAGAGGTCTATCCCGCAGCCGGCATCCGAGGCCATGAAGGCCGCGCGCGCCTCCCGGGCCGCCGCCGGGGCGTCCGCCTTCAATTGGCCATTCTGGAATCCGGACTGGACGTCCGTGCTCCACGCCCTGCCCAGCCTCCCCGTCCACATGCTGCGGAACGAGGCCACGTACTCCCCCTCGAGGTAGCGGGCGATGTCGGTCGTGCCCCCGACGTTGCGCCAGTCGAGGAAGACCGTGCGCCCCGTCCTGGCCCTGTACCAGCTGCGGAAGCCCTGCGTGAACTCGTGCCTGATCGCCTCGTTGTGGGGGGAGACGAGGACGAGGGTGTCGTCCGCGCTCTCCTGCGACTCCTGGCGCGGCCGCAGGATGAACGGCAGCGCGACCGTCGCCACCAGCGCCAGGACGATGATCCCCCGCTTGAGCATCGCCGGGCCCCTAGTCGCCCAGGACGACGACGTCCTCGGGCTGGATGCCCGCGAAGAACTCGCCGGCGCCCGAGCGCTCGGTGAAGCGCGGGTTCAGCTCGAGTATCTTGAGCGTCGTGTCGCCGGAGACGAAGTCGTACTGGGCGTTCTCGCCGAGGTAGATCGACTTGCCGATCAGGCCGCGGACCGAGTTGCCGGCCGGGCGCCCCTCGGAGATCGTCCAGCACTCCGGCCTCGCCGAGACCGTGACCGCGGCCCCGACGGCCGGCTCCCGCCCTGGCTCGCCGAAGACCGCGTCGAATTCGCCGATGGCCGTGGCCACCCTCGCGCGGCCCTGCGACGAGGCCTTGAGCGTGCCCGCCAGGAAGTTCGTCTCCCCTATGAACTCGGCGACGGTCCTGCGCGCGGGCCGGCGGTAGATCTCCTGGGGCGAGCCCACCTGGAGGATCCTGCCGCTGTCCAGGACCGCCATCCGGTCGGATACGGAGAGCGCCTCCTTCTGGTCGTGGGTCACGTAGACCGTCGTCAGCTTGAACTCCTTGCAGACCCGGCGGATCTCCATGCGCATCTCGAGCCTCAGCCTGGCGTCCAGGTTCGACAGGGGCTCGTCCAGGAGGAGGCACCTTGGTCGGATGACGAGGGCGCGCGCGAGCGCGACCCGCTGCTGCTGGCCCCCGGAGAGCTGGTTCGGCCGCCGCTCGGCGTAGGCCCCCATGTGGACCGACTCGAGCGCCTCGCCCACCTTGGTGCGGATCTCGGGGCGGGGCAGCCTGCGCTCCTCGAGGCCGAAGGCCACGTTCTCGGCCACGGTCATGTGGGGCCAGAGGGCGTAGCTCTGGAACATCATCCCGGTGTTGCGCTTGTGGGGCGCCAGCTGGGTCACGTCCTCGTCGCCGAAGAGGATGCGCCCCTCCTCGGGGATATAGAACCCCGCCATGCACCTCAGGAGCGTCGTCTTGCCGCAGCCGCTCGGCCCCAGCAGGAAGAAGAGCTCCCCCGGGCCGATCACGAGGTCCAGGTTGTGGAGCGCGGTGACGGCGCCGAAGCGTTTGGTCAGTTTCTCTATCCGGATTGAGATCATTCCCGCGGAGATGGGGAGCTTCGGCGCGCGGGCGCCCCGAGTCGAAGTCAAAAGAAATACCGCGGGGAGATTTCCGGGGGCCGACCTTACGGGTTGCCTCCGTCGCCGCGGTCCTCCTCTCTTGGCCACCCCAATGCCGACCAAGAAGCGCCCAGCGGCCTCGCACCCCGACCTCGAGAGCGTGATGTACACCGAGGCGCAGATCAAAAAGCGGGTGCGGGAGCTCGGCCGGGAGATCCGCCGGACCTACGGCGACGGCGAGTTCACCATAGTCTCGATCATCAACGGGGCCGTCATGTTCACCGCCGACCTGATGCGCGAGATCGACAACCCGGTGCGCCTGGACTGCATCCGGATCTCGAGCTACGCGAACCGGACGAAGTCGGTCGGCACGCCCCAGATCGTCCACAGCCTCACGATAGACATCGCCAAGCGCCATGTCCTCCTGATCGACGACATCCTCGACACCGGAAAGACCATCACGCTCGTCGCCGGCCTCGTCCAGAAGCTCGGCCCCGCTAGCCTGCGGACCTGCGTCCTCTTGGACAAGCAGGGCCGGCGCGAGGTGCCCTTCGAGGCGGACTTCGTCGGGTTCAAGATCCCGGACAAGTTTGTCGTCGGCTACGGCCTCGACTTCGCGGAGCGCTACCGGAACCTGCCCTGCATCGGGGTCCTCAACCCCCAGATGCAGAACCCGCCCGAGTGGGCCTGACGCGCCGGGCCGCGGGCCCGGCCAGCTTCCGGAAGCTTCCCGACTTGAGCGAGTCGATCTGGTCGCGGATGAGCGCGGCCTTCTCGAACTCAAGCCTGTCGGCGGCCTCCCGCATCTCGTCCTCGAGCTCGTCGATGACCGCCGCGATGTCGTCGGGATCCTCCGAGACCGCCGCCGCGGCGCGCTCGCCCGCCTGGCCGGGCGCCTGCAGGCTCGCCTGGGCGCCGCGCCTAACGCTCCGGGGCACGATCCCGTGCTCCTCGTTGTAGGCGACCTGCCTCCTGCGGCGCGCGTTCGTGACCTCGATCGTGCGCGCGATCGAGCCCGTGATGGTGTCCGCGTAGAAGATGACCCTGCCCTTCTCGTGCCTGGCCGCCCGTCCCGCGGTCTGGATGAGGCTCGTCTCGCTTCGCAGGAACCCCTCCTTGTCGGCGTCCAGGATCGCGACGAGCGCCACCTCGGGCAGGTCGAGTCCCTCCCTGAGGAGGTTGATCCCGATGAGGGCGTCGAAGTTGCCCAGCCGCAGGTTGCGCAGGATCTCGATCCGCTCGATCGTGTCGATGTCGGAGTGCAGGTACTCGACCCGGACCTTGGCCTCGCGCAGATAGGTGGTCAGGTCCTCCGACAGGCGCTTCGTGAGCGTGGTCACGAGGACGCGCTCGCCCGCCGACGCGGCCGCCTTGATCTCGCCTATCAGGTCCTCGACCTGGCCCTTGATCGGCCGCACCGTGATCTCGGGATCCAGGAGCCCCGTCGGCCGGATGACCTGCTCCGCGACCACAGCCGACCGCGCGACCTCGAACTGGGAGGGCGTCGCCGAGACGTAGAGCGTCTGGCCCGTGATCCTGTCGAACTCCTCCATGCTCTGCGGCCTGTTGTCCAGGGCCGACGGCAGGCGGAACCCGAAGTTGACGAGCGTCTGCTTGCGGGACCGGTCCCCGTTGTACATCCCTCCTATCTGCGGCACGGTGGCGTGGCTCTCGTCGACCATGAGCAGGAAGTCCTTGGGGAAGAAGTCGATAAGGCACGAGGGGCGGTCGCCCGGCTTGCGGCTCCCGAAATGGAGCGAGTAGTTCTCGATCCCGTTGCAGAACCCCATCTCGGAGAGCATCTCGACGTCGTAGTTCGTGCGCGCCTTGAGGCGCTGCGCCTCCAGGTACTTGGCCTCGGCCACGAACCAACCGACCCTCTGCTCGAGCTCGGCCTTGATCGACGCTATCGCAGGGGCGAGCGACCCGCGGCTCCTAACGTACTGGTTCGCCGGGTACAGGTCGAACTTGTCGAGCACCCGGATGGACTCCCCCGTCAGGGGCTCGAACTCGCTCAGCGCCTCGACGGTGTCGCCGAAGAACTCGACCCTGAGGCCGTGCTCCATGTAGGCGGGCATGACGTCGACCACGTCGCCGCGCACGCGGAACCGGCCCGGCTTCAGCTCGTAGTCGTTCCGCTCGTAGATGTTGTCGACAAGGCGCTCGAGGAAGGCGTTGCGCCCGAGCTCGCCCCCCCGGCGGATCGGGATCATGAGGTCGGCGAAGTCCTGCGGGGAGCCCAGGCCGTAGATGCAGGAGACGCTCGCGACGACGATGACGTCCCTGCGGCTGACAAGCGAGCTCGTCGCCGACATCCTGAGGCGCTCGATCTCCTCGTTGATCGACGAGTCCTTCTCGATGTAGGTGTCGCTAGAGGGGATGTACGCCTCGGGCTGGTAGAAGTCGTAGTAGCTGACGAAGTACTCGACGGCGTTCTCCGGGAAGAAGGCCTTGAACTCGGAGAAGAGCTGCGCCGCGAGGGTCTTGTTGTGGCAGATGATCAGCACCGGCCGCTCGCACCTGGCGATCACGTTCGCCATCGTGAAGGTCTTGCCCGAGCCCGTGACGCCGAGGAGCGTCTGGTACCTGTTGCCGGCCGCGATCGAGCCGACCAGCTTCTCGATCGCCTGGGGCTGGTCGCCCGTCGGGCTGTAGTCGGAGGTGAGCTTGAAAAGCATGGCCAATCCCTATGACATCGGGCAGGGTGCCCGCATGTCAAAGGCAGTTGTCTCGACGCTGTATGATTCGGACGTCTTTCGCATGGCGTGCCGGCAATTTGACCAGGCTGCCGACGCTATCAACCTCCCGGAGGAGATTAGGGACAGGACAAAGTACCCCCGCCGCTGCATCGCCGTCTCGCTGCCGGTGAGGCGCGACAACGGGAGCGTGACGGTCTTCGAGGGCTACCGCGTCCAGCACAACATCTCGACCGGCCCGTCCAAGGGGGGGGTCAGGTTCCACGAGGGCGTGACCCTCGGCGAGGTGGCCGCGCTCGCCATGTGGATGAGCTGGAAGTGCTCGCTTGTCGGCCTGCCCTACGGGGGCGCCAAGGGTGGCGTCATCGTGAACCCGCGCGAGCTGTCGCCAACGGAGCTCGAGCACCTCTCCCGGCGCTACATGCAGGAGCTCATCTCCTTCGTGGGCCCCCAGCTCGACATCCCGGCGCCAGACATGGGCACGAACGAGCAGATCATGGCGTGGATGATGGACACCTACTCGAACCACGTGGGCTACATCTCGCCCGGGGTCGTGACCGGCAAGCCGCTGGCGGTGGGCGGGTCGCAGGGCCGCAAGGAGGCGACCGGCGCGGGGGTCGCCTACCTGGTCGGCAGGTACCTCGAGGACCTGAAAATCCCGGTCGCGGGCGCGACGGTCGCCATCCAGGGATTCGGCAACGTCGGCAGCGAGACCGCGCTCGCCCTGTCGGCGATGGGGGCGAGGATCATCGCGGTCTCAGACTACACGGGCGGCATCCACAACCCCGCCGGGATCGATATCAAAAAGGCGCTGGCCTACGTCCAGTACGCCGGCGTCCTCAAGGACTTCGACGGCGGCGGCCCGATGTCGAACGAGCAGCTCCTGGAGCTTGAGTGCACGGTGCTCATCCCCGCGGCGCTGGAGCGGGTCATCACGGGGGACAACGCCCCGAGGCTCAGGTGCCGGGTGCTCGCCGAGGGGGCCAACGGCCCCACGACGAACGAGGCCGACCGGATCATCGAGGAGCGCGGGGACATCGAGCTCATCCCGGACATCCTGTGCAATTCCGGGGGCGTCATCGTGTCCTACTTCGAGTGGCTGCAAAACCTCCAGAGCTTCTACTGGACCCGCGACGAGGTCCTCGCGAAGCTGAACGCGATACTCGACCGCGCGAAGGAGTCCGTGGAATACCAGAAGCGCAAGTTCAAGTTCGGCCGGCGGCTGGCGGCGCTGACGCTCGGGATCGGGCGCGTCGCCGAGGCCAAGCAGAAGCGCGGGCTGTTCCCCTAGCCCTGGAGGAGCGCGGGGACGGCCGCAAGCGACGTCACGAAGGCGGCGGCCTCGCGCCTCACCCGCTCGCGCGTGGCGAAGCCCCCGTAGCCCACGAAGAGGTCGACCGCGGGGCGCGTCTCAAGGTCGCTCACGCCGTCGCCCACCATGACGACCCTCTCGGGGCGGAACTCGGCCCGGAGGCTCTCGATGATCTGCACCTTCCCGCCAGAGCGCGTCGACGGGTAGGCCGAGTCGTAGCCCGCGTAGGACCCGTCGGTCGCAAAGAAGAGGTCCACGGCCTCCACCCTCTCGACGCCCAGGAAGTCGGCCAGGGGCCGGATAGCCTGGCGGAAACCCCCGCTTATGATGGCCGGCGTCCAGCCCTGGCCCCTGAGGCCGGAGATCGTGGCCCTCGCGGTCGGCTCGACCGCGGCCACGTAGCCCCTCCCGACGGCGGCCGCGTCGTCGCTCGTGGGCCGGATGGCCTCCAGGCGCAGGCCGAAGATCTCCTCGAGCTTGATCCTGCCGTTCATCGCGTCCTCGGTGAGGGCGACTACCTGCGCGCAGATCTCGGGCCCCCGGAGGCGGGCGAGCTCGTCGATGCCCTCGAGCGAGCTCAGCGTGCTGTCGCAGTCAAAACAGATCAGCTTCAACAGCCTCGAGCCTATTTCTTCGTGCTGCGCTTGAACTTGGACGTGAACTTCTCGACGCGCCCCGCGGTGTCGACCAGGCGCTTCTCGCCGGTGTAGGCGGGATGGGAGTCCATCGTCACGTCGCGCAGGACGATGAAGTACTCCTGGCCGTCGATCGACTCCTTGCGGGAGGACTTCATGGTCGAGCGGGTGAGGAATCGCTTGCCGGTCGCGACATCGAGGAAGCAGACCGGGTTGAGCGTCGGGTGGCCTTCGGGTTTCACGTGGAAAGTGGGTTAAGGTTCAGCCCTGGCGCGCCTTATAGCGCGGGTCGGTCTTGTTGATGACGTATATCTTGCCGCGGCGGCGCACCACCTGGCAGTCCGGGTGACGCTTCTTGGCCGACTTGATGGAGGAAACGACTTTCATAAAAGGCACCAAAACAGAGAGCGGACACCCCCCCTGTCAACTCAGTTCTTCCCGGGCTCGTCGGGCTCGTCCACCATAAGGCGCCACTCGTCGCCCTCGTCGGACAGGAGCGAGCGCCATAGCGCCTCCTGCATGGGGCGCTCGAACAGGTCCGCAGGCGGGCTGGCGACGATCCATGTCCCGCTCTTCAGCTCGCTCTCAAGCTGCCCGGCCGACCACCCCGAGTACCCCAGGTAGGCGCGCAGGCGCGTCGACTCGTCCGAGAGCATCTGCACCGCCTTGTCGGGGTCTATCCCGAAGTGGAGCTGGAACGCGTCCTCGCGAGACTGCCAGGCGGCGAGGATCAGCTGCTCGGTCTGCACCGGGCCGCCCGTGAAGATGGGGGTCGAGGAGAGCGGGCCTAGCGCGAAGTCCCCCTTCAGCTCCCCGAGGCGCTTGCCGAGCGGCCGGTTGAGCACGACGCCCATCGCGCCCTCGGGCCCGTGCGTCGACATGAGGACCGCCGTGCGGCGGAAGTTCGGGTCGCGCAGCACCGGGTGCGCGAGGAGGAGCGACCCCGCGAGCGATTCCGTCGTGCCGCGAATGCTGTCGCGCATGGCTGCCTCAGAGTTTCAGGATCTTGACGCCGGCGTCCGTCATAAGCCGCCCGACGAGCGGGTCGTTGTGGTAGTCGGCACGGTACCTTATCTCGGCGATGCCGGCCGCCGCGAGCATCTTCGCGCAGTTCACGCAGGGGAAATGGGTGACGTAGGCGACGCAGCCGCCGACCGGGCTCCCGCGCCTCGCCGCGTCGGCGACCGCGTTCTGCTCAGCATGGACGGTCGCCTGCTCGTGTCCCGCGCGCACCCGGGAGACGTGCGGGGTGCCCGGCAGGAAGCCGTTGTAGCCCGCGGCCACGAGTCGGTTCTTGCGCTCGCCCCCGGCGACGATCACGCAGCCGACGTGCAGGCGCTCGCAGTTGGAGCGGGTGGCGATCAGGACCGCCGTCGCCATGAAATACTCGTCCCACGTGGGCCGGTTCGGGAACTTCCGGGTAGCCTGGGCGATCAGGTCGACGGGGCTGTTCTTCGCGGCTCTCATGGATTGCGCCGCGGACTCTGGACATGTGGGGGCTCCCGGGCAATCTTTCGTAGATGAATGGAGCATGTGCGCCCCGGCGCCGGAGGATCCCGCAGGGCGCCATGGACGCGGCGCGGCGCCCATGAGCCCCATGCTCCCGATCGAGATCGTCGGGGGGGGCCTCGCCGGCCTCTCGGCGGGGCTCGCGCTGCGCCGCTCGGGCGTCCCGGTCACGGTCTACGAGGCCGGCGACTATCCCCGCCACCGCGTCTGCGGGGAATTCATCGCGGGCCTGGGCCCGGGGACGGTCGACAGGCTCGGGCTCCGGGAGCACATGGCGGACGCCGTCCCCCACCGGGGGGTCACCTACCACCTGCGGGACCGCCCTTTGCGCCCGTTCTCGCTCCCGGCGACGGCCTGGGGCATCAGCCGGCACACGCTGGACGCGCGGCTCGCCGCCGCGTTCGTGGCCGCGGGCGGGGACCTGCGCGCCCGCACCCGGGTGCCCGACGCTGAGACGCCCCCCGGCCGGATCTTCGCCGCCGGCAGGAAACGCAGGGGGCCGTTCTGGGTGGGGCTCAAGGTCCACGCCCGCGGCCTGCCCCTGTGCAACGACTTCGAGGTCCACCTGGGCGCGCGCGCCTATGTCGGGCTCTCGCGGGTGGAGACAGGCGAGGTCAACGTCTGCGGAATCTTCGAGGGGAGAGAGGTCGCGGAGCGCGGCCCGGGCATGATGCAGGCGTACCTCTCGGCCGCGGGCCTGAACGCGCTGGCCGAGAGGATCCGCGCCGCCGACCTCGACCCGGACTCGTGCTGCGTGACCGCCGCCCCGCTCGGCGACCGCCGCGTCGCGCGCCCCGACCGGATCTGGATCGGCGACGCCTGCGCCTCTATCCCGCCGTTCACGGGCAACGGGCTCGCGATGGCGCTGCAGGGGGCCGAGCTGGCGCTTGCGCCGCTCCTCGCGTACGCCTCCGGCGCCGCCGGATGGGCCGGTTCGGTCCGGGCGGTCGCCCGCGCCCAGAGGCTGCGGTTCCGGCGCCGGCTCATGGTGGCCTCCCTCCTGCACCCCTTCTTCCTCGAGCGCCGACGCCAGCGCTGGCTCGCGGCCCTCGCGGGCCGCCGGCTCATCCCCTTCCGCGCGTTCTACGCCGCGCTCCACTAGACACCCGAAGCAATGTTCCTCCACGCGCTCGCCACCGCCGTCCCCGCAGCCGCCTACACGCAGCCCGAGTGCTGGGAGATCGTCCAGAAATCCGAGATGCGCGCGCGCCTGAAGAGGCGCTCCATGCTGATCATGCACAGCATCCTGAGGAGCGACCACGGGATCGCGACGCGGCACTTCGCGCTGCCCGGGATCGCGCGCGTCTTCGACCTGACGCCGGACGAGCTCAACCACGGCTTCCGCACCGAGGCGCCGAGGCTCGCCGCGACGGCGCTCTCCGCGGCGCTCGCCAGGGCCGGGATGGGCGCGGGCGAGCTCGACGCGCTCCTCATCTGCACCTGCACGGGATACCTCTGCCCGGGCCTCACGAGCTACGTGGCCGAGGACCTCGGCGTCCGGCCGAACGCGGTCCTGCACGACCTGGTCGGCCTGGGCTGCGGCGCGGCGATCCCCATGCTGCGGGCCGCGAGCCACCTGCTGGCCGCGCAGCCGGGCGCCAGGGTGGCCTGCGTGGCCGTCGAGGTCTGCTCGGCGGCCTTCTACCTGGACGACGACCCCGGCGTGATCATCAGCGCCTGCCTCTTCAGCGACGGGGCTGCCGCGACCATCTGGAGCGCCGAGCCCGGCCCGTCGGGGCTGCGGGCCTTCGACTTCAGGTCGCTCCACCTGCCCGCGGACCGCGACAAGCTCCGGTTCGAGCAGCGGGATGGGAAGCTGCGGAACCTCCTCCACCGGAGCGTGCCCGAGCTCGCCGCGGGCGCCGTGGGCCGCCTCTGGGCCGAGCGCGGCCCGCGGCCCGTCGCGCGCGTCGTCACGCATCCCGGCGGCCGCGACGTGCTCGAGGCGCTGGAGCGGGTCGTAGCGCCCCATTCCCTGGAGGCCAGCGTCAGGACGCTGCGCGACAACGGCAACATGAGCAGCCCCTCCGTCCTCTTCGCCCTCGAGGAGACGCTGAGGGACGCGGCGCCGGGGCCCGGCGGCGATTTTTGGCTCGTGAGTTTCGGGGCAGGCTTTAGCGCACATAGCTGCCGAATCGGCGCATAGACCATGACGAAGCTGAAGGATCTGGTCGCCTACTGCGACAAGCGCACGCGACTCGCGGCGTTCAAGGACGCCCCGAGGGCGTTCAACGGGCTGCAGTTCGGCAACGACGGCCGGGTGACGAGGATCGGGGCGGCCGTCGACGCCGGCCTGCATCCCTTCCGCAAGGCTGTCGACGCCGGCGTCGACTTCATGATTGTCCACCACGGCATGTTCTGGGACATGCCGCGCCCGCTCACTGGTCCGGTCCGCGACCGGATCGGGGAGCTGGTGAGGGGAAACTGCGCGCTCTACTCGAGCCACCTGCCGCTCGACTCGCACCCGGAGATCGGCAACAACGCGCTGCTCGCGCGCGGGCTCGGCCTCAGGGGCCGCCGCGGATTCCTGCCGAACGAGGGAGGGCCCATCGGCCGGATCGCCCCCTGCCGACTCGCGCGCCCGGCCCTCAGGAAGAGGCTGGAATCGCTGTACCCCCGGGTCATCGCCATCGAGTTCGGGTCGGCCCGCCCCGCCGAGGTGGCCTTCTGCAGCGGAAGCGGCAACAGCGCGGTCCCGGCGCTCGCAGGGGCCGGCGTCGACACCCTCGTGACCGGCGAGCTGCGCGAGGAGTGGTTCAACGTGGCGCAGGAGCGCCTCCTCAACCTCTACCTCTGCGGGCACTACGCCACGGAGGTGCACGCCGTCAGGGCCCTCGCGGCGGAGCTCTCCGCAAAGTTTGGGTTGCCGTGGGAGTTCATTGCGACCGAAAATCCCCTCTAGGCCAACCCCACCATGAAGAAGATCGCGATACTCAACGGGCCCAACCTCGACCGCCTCGGCAAGCGGGAGCCGGAGATCTACGGGAGCGCCTCGCTGGCCGACCTGGAGAAGGCCCTGCGCGCCGAGTTCGGGGCCAAGGCCGAGCTCGAGTTCTTCCAGTCCAACCACGAGGGCGAGCTCATCGACCGGATCGCGAAGCTAGCCGACTCAAGGTTCTCAGGGATCGTGATAAACGGCGGGGCGCTGACGCACACGAGCGTGGCCCTGCGCGACGCCCTGCTCGGCGCCCACATTCCGGCAGTCGAGGTGCACATATCGAACATCTACAAGAGGGAGGAGTTCAGGCACGTCTCCCTCACCGCGCCGGCGTGCACGGCGGTCATCACCGGGCTCGGCCTCGAGGGCTACCACGCCGCCGTCAGGTTCCTGCTCAGGGCGTGAGGGGGGCCTGGCCGTGCCCGGCCAGGACCCACACCGCGTGCGCGATGTGTAGCGTGGCGCAGGTCGCAAGCGCCGCCGCAGTGTCGTCGAGCACGATCCCCCACCCTCCCGGCAGGCGCTGCAGCGCGTCGATAACGAGGGGCTTCCTTATGTCGAAGAAGCGGAAGAGGAGGAAGCCCGCGAGGAGCAGCCCGAGGAAGGGAAGCGGGTGCAGGCCCGTGATCTGCTGCCAGCCGTAGAAGCAGACGGGCATGGCGACAAACTCGTCGAAGATCACCTCGCCGGGATCGTGCGTCCCGAGCTGGATCTCCGCCTGGCCGCATATGCCCACGGCGAGGTAAGCCATGCCGGCGCAGATGAGCGGGTACTCGATGTAGCCAAGCTGGGTGAAGCACAGGAAGAAGAACACCACGCCGGCGGCCGAGCCCCACGTGCCCGGGGCCGGCATCCGCGTGCCGAGGGGCCCGAGCGTTGCCACGTTGAGCACGGTCTGCGCGGGGAGGCTCCTGGGCCAGGCGGGCTGCTCGAAATTCATGGGGAGCGGACGTCGTCGCCGAAGACAAGCTTGGCATTCCTCGCGATGTAGCGGTAGCCCGACCACACGGAGAGCACCGTGCCGGCGGCGAAGACAATGACGCCAATGCGTTCGATGTACCCCGCGGCTCCGGACGCATCCCAGTGGAAGAAGGTGGCCCCGTCCAGGAACAGCATCGGCGCCCCGAGGAAGAACCCGAGGGCGATCAGGAGCGTGACGGTCTTCGTCTTCCCTCCGCCGTCCGCCGACACCACGACGCCCTTGCTCGCGGCCACCATGCGCATTCCCGTGATGAGGAACTCGCGGCACAGGGTGACCAGGGCCAAGATGAGCGGGATCTCGTGCTTCTCTACGAGCGCGATCACAATCCCCATGACCATGATCTTGTCCGCCATGGCGTCCATCAGCTTGCCGAAGTTGGAGGTCAGGCCCCTCGTCCGGGCGAGGTGGCCGTCGAGCCAGTCGCCGAGGGCCGCCGCGATGAAGAGGGCGAAGGCCAGCGTCGCGGCCCCGGGCCACGCGCAGAACATGAGCCCCACGATGATGAACATCATCGGTATCCGCGACAGCGTGATGGTGTTCGGGAGGTTCATGCCCAGCGTTGAACATCGTTCCCGCCGCGATTGAAGGCAACATCGGATCGGAACGCGCTCGCCAGCAGGGCGGCCGGGACTATCCTGCTATTGGAGCCCCCATGCGCCACTGCATCTATCCCGGCACCTTCGACCCGATCACCTGCGGGCACATCGACGTGCTTTCGCGGGCCGCGCGGCTCTTCGAGCGCGTGACCGTGGCGATAGCCGACAACCCAGCCAAGAAACCGCTGTTCCCCCTGGAGGAGCGGGTGGCGATGATCCTCCCCAATGTCTCCGGCCTGCCGAACGTCACGGTGACGACGTTCAGCGGGCTCCTGGTCGACTTCGCGGCGGACCGGAAGGCCGACGCGATCATCCGGGGCCTGCGCGCGCTGTCCGACTTCGAGTTCGAGTTCAACATGGCGCTCATGAACCGCCACCTGCAGCCGATGATCGAGACCATCTTCGTGATGCCGAACGAGCAGTTCAGCTACACCAGCTCGTCCCTGGTCAAGCAGGTCGCCCGCTACGGCGGCCAGATCGGCCATTTCGTGCCGCAGAACGTGGCCGCGGCCCTGCGCAACGCGTTCGCTAGATGAGGGTGGGCCGGACCGCGGCGCTCTGGCTCTGCCTGCCGCTGGCCGCCGCGGCGCTCGGGGCGACGCCGATCGGCGACGCCGTGGCGCTCTTCGGGCAGAAGCGCTACGCAGAGGCGAAGGCCATCCTCGAGCCGCTGGCCGCCTCCGAGCCGTCGAACGCCGAGGCGTCCTACTACCTGGGCATGGCCTTCCTTCGCCTGGGCGGCCCGGCCTCGCTCGACTCGTCCCGCCTCTGGCTCGGAAGGGCCCTAAGGATCGCCCCGGACAACGAGGGCTACCTGGCGGACTACGCGGGCGTCTGCCTCCTGATGGCGGACCGGGACAGCTCGTTCTCGCTCGCGCTCGAGGGCCGCGACGCGATGGCGCGCGCGGTCGCCGCCAACCCCGGGGACCTCGGGGCATGCGAGGGGCTCATGCGCTTCTACGCCAAGGCCCCGTGGCCCCTCGGGAACGCCGGCCGGGCGCTGGCCCTCGCGGCCCAGATAGCCAAGGCGGACCCGAGGCGGGGACTGGCGGCCTACCGCTCCATCCAGGCCACCTTCGAGCGGAACGGGCGGGCCGACGACGCCCGGGCGGCCTCGCAGGCCGCCCAAAGCCTCGCACAGGGCCGTCCTCAGTGATACAAACCCGACCATGCCACGCATCCCCATCGAGGACAACTTCACGGACGTCATAGCCAAGGCCCAGAGGGGCCTGAAGATATCCGACGCCGAGCTCTGCAAGCGGGCGGAGGTTACGGCCGCCGACCTGGCCGCGGTGAAGTCCGGAGATCCGATCGACGCCGTCATCCGGCGCGTCGCCCGCCACCTGCGGCTGGGGCCTGCCTCGCTTGAGGAGCTCGCGCACAAGCGCTGGTACCCCGAGGTCCCGGTGTTCCCTCACGGGTTCGCCATCTTCAACACGATGTTCGGGGACATGGCCGTGAACAGCTACCTGGTCTGGGATGCGCGCGCGCGCACCGCGGCCGCGTTCGACACGGGCGCCGACTGCGGGGGCATGCTGGACCTCATCCGCACGGAGAAGCTGCGCCTCGAGACGATCTTCCTCACCCACACCCACGACGACCACGTGGCGGACCTCCCCAGGCTCGCGAGGGAGACGGGCGCCGAGGTCTGGGCTAGCGAGAGGGAGCCGGCCGCCCTGCCCGGCGCCAAGGTCTTCAAGGAGAACGCCCATTTCCACCTCGGGGAGATCGCGATCAAGACGCTCTCCACGTGGGGGCACTCGCCGGGCCAGACGACGTTCTACGTAACGGGCCTGAGCTACCCCCTCGCCATCGTGGGCGACTCCCTTTTCGCCTGCTCGATGGGGGGGAGCCAGGCGCACTACGCCGACCAGTACAAGAACGACGTTGAGAAGATCCTCCGGCTGCCCAGAAACACGGTCCTGGCGTGCGGCCACGGGCCCCTGACGACGGTGGCGCAGGAAAAGCGCCACAACCCGTTCTTTGCTTCCTAACGCACGCCGCATGGGTATGTTCCGTACTCGACTCACATGACCGCTTCCCGCAAAGTCAGCATCAACGGACCCCTATCAATGAAACGTAAGACTACGTTTGTTCTGGTACTCGCATTTGCGCTGATAATGGCCTGGGTGCTGATCATCACGGACGAGCAGGTCCGGGAGCACCTGGGGGGCACCCTTTACATCATCGGGTTCGCGATCACGGGGTGCATGCTGCTTATCCTGGCGGGCTATGTCTGGGACCAGACGCTGGCGAAGTCGCTCAAGTCTCTCCACGACACGACCGATTCCGTGAAGATCGAGGACGCCCCCCTGTCCACGGGCGACGAGTCGGACTCCGACGAGATCATAGGGCTGGCGAGGAAGATCGAGCGGATGGCGCGCTCGCTCCAGCAGGTCGAGGCGAGCTACAAGGGCATCGTCGAGGACCAGCCCGACCTCATCTGCCGCTACAAGAACGACGGCAAGATCACGTTCGTGAACGGCGCCTACGCGCGCGCGCTGAACCGCAAGCGCAACGAGCTCGTGGGCGTCGACTTCCCCTACTTCGCCCCCGGCGCGGCGATCGCGGACGAGCCGTACACGTTCGAGTCGGAGATGGTGTTCAACGACGGCAGGCGCCTCTGGATCCGCTGGACCCAGCGCGCGATCAAGGACGACGAGCGCAACACCATGGAGTACCAGGCGGTCGGCCACGACATCACGGAGCGCAAGGAGGCCGAGGCGGCCCTGCTGCGCGCGAAGGAGGCGGCGGAGGCCGCGGACCGGGCCAAGTCCGAGTTCCTCGCGATCGTGAGCCACGAGCTCCGGACGCCGATCAACGCGATCATCGGGTTCTCGAAGATGCTCTCGTCGACGACGCTCAACCTCGACCAGCGCGAGCAGGTGGAGATGATCAACTCGAGCGGACTCGCCCTGGAGAAGATCATCGCGGACATCCTCAACCTCTCTAAGATCGACTCGGGCACGATCGACATCGAGCACGCGCCGTTCTCCCTGCGCGCCTGCGTCCAGGACATCTGCGCCTTCTTCGCGCTCAAGGCCCGCTCGCTCGCCCTGGGCCTCGACTCCAAGGTGGACCCGGGCGTGCCCGAGATCGTGAACAGCGACGAGCCGCGGATCCGCCAGATCCTGACCAACCTCATCGGCAACGCCCTCAAGTTCACCGAGCGCGGCGGGGTGTCGCTCGAGGTCTCCTGCGCCCGGGGCGAGCAGATCGACTCGGGCTCCCCCCGCCGGGTCGCGCGCCTTTTCTTCGCCGTCAAGGACACCGGGATCGGGATCCCCGCCGATAAGCTCGACCACCTCTTCCTGCCGTTCAGCCAGGTCGACGCCTCCTCGACCCGCCGGCGCGGCGGCACGGGCCTCGGCCTCATCATCTCCAAGCGCCTGTGCGAGCTCATGGGGGGCACGATCTCCGTCGAGAGCCACGCCAACGAGGGCTCGACCTTCCGCTTCTCGATCCTGACGGACTTCGAGGAGGCCTGAACGGAGCCGGCCGCGGTAGCCGGGGCCCCCTAGAGTATCCGCCAGCGGAAGCGGATGACCTCGGCCCACGCGCTGCGGCCCGGCCCGAGCACCTTGCTGGCCTCGAAGTCCCACTCGAAGAACTTGGACGTCGCGAGGGTCGCGCCCGCGCCCACCGTGCCGGCGAACGTCGAGGACCCCGCCGTCGAGTCGCTCAGCGTCGCCTCGGCGTAGGCGCTCAGCCTTCCCTGGAGGTCCCACTTGATGTAGGCGCTCCCGTAGAGGCGCGTGTCGTAGCGCGTGTTGGCGACGTTGCGCAGCTCGTCCCATTCCGCCATGGCGGCGGCCTTGACCCCCGGCCCGATGTCCATCGACCAGGGAACGATGACCCCGTACTCCAGGGAATCGTTGCCAACCGCCTTTGAGTCGGTGGGCAGCAGGACGTAGGGGATGACGGCCGCCGCCTGCCCCGACGACGCGTCGCGCCAGAACGTCCATTTCGGCTGGATGAGCACGTCCCCGATCCCGCTCTCCGTGTGGTCGGCTCCGCTCTCCGAGAACGTGTCCCTTATGAAGAGCTGCGTGCCGACCTCGAGGTCCACGGAGCTCGTCAGCCCGGCCGAGACGAGCGTCGTGCCCAGCCCCAGCGCCTTGTACTGGTTGGGCGCCGACGTGTCCGGCTGGATCCCGAGCGAGATCGCGTCCATGCGCATGAGGACGCCGCCGGGCTCGATCGTCTGGGGGACCTCGGTCACCTGGGCCCGGAGCCCCGTCGCGCAAGAGAGGGCGAGCAGGGCCGCGGCAAGCGCCGGGGGGGCGACGATCAGCCGGTTTTGCATCCGCCCAAGCTCGCCACGCCCGGCGGTCCTGTCACCAAAATAAGGGGACGCCTCAGTCGAAGATGATGGTCCTGTTGTCACAGAGGAACACGCGGTCCTCGTTCAGGAGCTTGAGCGAGTTGGCGAGAACGGTGCGCTCGATGTCCCTTCCCGCCCTCGCGAGGTCGTGCGGCGTGTACGAGTGGTCCATCGGGATCACCTGCTGCATGATGATAGGGCCCTCGTCCAGCTGGTCGGAGACGAAGTGGGAGGTCGCGCCTATAACCTTCACCCCTCGGCGGAACGCCTGGTGGTAGGGCCTCGCGCCGCTGAAGGCGGGAAGGAAGGAATGGTGGATGTTGACGATCCGGCTGGGCCACGCGGCGACGAACCTAGGGCTCAGGATCCTCATGTACTTGGCCAGGACGATGTAGTCCGGCCCCATGGGCCCGATCAGCGCCAGGAGCGCCTCCTCGTGGGCCTCCCTGGACACGTTCTCGTGCGGGACGTGGTGGAAGGGCACGCCGAACTTGTCGGCGAGCGGGCGCAGGTTCGCGTGGTTGCTCACGACGGCCAGGAGCTCCGCGCCGAGCTCGCGGTAGGCGCTCCTTACAAGCAGGTCCGCGAGGCAGTGGTGCTCCGTGGAGGCCATGACCACGATGCGGCGCGGCAGCGCCCTGCGGACCTGCACGGTTGCGCCCTCGGGGAGCGTCGCGAGCACGGCGGACCTCACGGCGCTTGCGTCCAGGGCGCCCCCGCAGGCGGTGCGCATGAAGAACCGCTGGGTCTCCGCGTCGACGAACTCGTGGTTCGAGGTCACGTTGGCCCCCGCCCTGAAGAGAACCCCCGTGATGGCATGGACGAGTCCAGGGCGGTCCCGGCAGTCGACGAGCAGGATATGCTCGGAGTTCGCGGTGTCGTCCACGCGAAAGAGTTCGCCCAGGGCCATTTGGGAGTCAAGCCGCCCGGGGCGGGGCGCCCCCCGCCCCGGTTCCTGGCTTGCGAAACGCCGCCTCCTGCCGTAGTCTGGAGTAGGAACCGAATCCCCCGAAGCATGAAAACGGAGCGCCAGCTTGTCAGGGCCTGCATCCTGCTTGGCTGGGGATTGTTTTCGGCCTCCACGGCCGGCGCCGGGCCCTTCAGCCTCATCTCCGACAGCGAGACGCTCACGGCGGTGTCGGCAAAGCGGTTCAACGGGTATTCCCGCGACATGCTTTCCGACGGGTCCTACGCACCCGAGACCTTTGCGTTCGGCAAGGGCGGCCCGGTCACGTCGGAGCTCATCGTCGTGGCCGACCCGACCCTCGACGACGTGAGCTTCAGCGCCATAGCCCACAAGATCGCGGCCCCCCTCGCGAAGCAGAACTACGTCACAGGGCGCGGGCCCGAGAACACGAAGCTGCTCATCATGGTCTTCTGGGGAAGGACCACCGGCACCGCGAGCCTGAGCCGCCCGAACCATGTCGCGGACGGGGAGACCGTGGACGCAATCGACATCTGGAACGCCCAGCTGCTGGGCTTCGACCTCTCCGGCGGATATGAGATGTCCTTCACGACGAGTCTCGCCGGGTTCCAGACGATGCTCAAGCCGGCCCTGGTCCGCCAGACGCGGATGGACTTTTTCGGCGCCCTCACCGTGGACCGCTACTTTGTGATCCTGCGGGCCTACGACTTCCAGGCCCTTTGGAGGCACAAGACGCTCACGGCTCTGTGGGAGACCCGGTTCAGCCTTTCGGAGCGCCGCCACGACTTTGGGGAGGAGCTCCCTGAGATGGCGCGCGTCGCGTCGATGTATTTCGGCCAGGACAGTCACGGGATGGTCCGCATTCCCCCGGTTCCCGAGGGGCGAGTGGACATAGGCGCGCTGCAGTCACTGGGCGAGGCACCCACGAAATAGCGGGCGGATGCGGCGCGGGCTGCGGCGCCGATCGCGCGGGGGAGTGGCGGTTTTCATGCGCTCGCGTGTCGTAGCGGGGAAACACCCACCCCATGAAATCAAGATACCTGCTTGCTGCGCTCTTCCTATTCCTGTCGGCGGTCGCGACCCCCGGCTTTGCCCAGGTCTACTGGAGCAACCAGAGCCCCTCCGGCCTTTCCGACGACGTCTGGTGCGTGGCCTATGCCGACGGCACCTTCGCGGCGACGACCAGCCAGGGCAAGGTCCTGACCTCGACCGACGGCCTCACATGGAGCAGCCAGACGGTCGCCCAGGGCACGTGGCTCGTGTCAATAGCCTATGGCAACGGCAAGTGGGTGGCCGTCGGAGCCGGCGGCGCGATCCTAGTCTCGTCCGACCTCCAGACCTGGGTGAGCGCCACGGCGGTGACCTCAAACAAGCTGAACGGAGTCCTCTACAATGGAACCATCTGGGCCGCCGTGGGCGAAGCCGACACGATCCTCACTTCGCCCGACGCCATCACCTGGACGGCGCAGGCCGTGCCCGCGGCCCTCGGCATCAGCGGGTTCCTGCACGGCATCACGTGGGACTCCGTGAACAATGTGTTCCTGATCACCGGATCCGAGACCGGAACCAACACCTCGCCATACGGGAACTATTCGGGGGGGATCATGCTGCAGCTGTCTCCCACGGGGTCACCGGCGATCACGGAGACAATACCTCCCACGGCCAGTCCGTTGGAGGCCGTGGTTTATGAGTCCGCCCTCAACCCAAATACGGTCGCCGTCGGCGACGGCGGCATAATCCTCTCCGGCAGCTACAGCCAGACCGGCCCCACCTTCAGCAGCGTTCCGAACGTCGCCTACCGAGGCCTCACCTACGGAAACGGGTTCTGGGTGGCGGCCGGCGACCAGGGCACCCTCCTGTCCTCGGCAAACGGCATCAACTGGACGCAACGCTTCTCCGGGGACAGCCCCTCGGCGCTCAGCACGTCGACTCTCCTGAGCGCGGCGTACTCGGAGACGCTCCAGCGGTTCGTGGTCACCGGGACGGGCGGGACCATCCTTGCCTCAAGCTCCACGCCGACCGTGTTCGCAAACGTCTCCACCCGCGGTTATGTGAGCAACTCGCAGACCTTCATCGGCGGATTCGTCATCGAGGGCACGGCGCCCCGGACGGTCCTCATCCGGGCCGACGGCCCGGTGCTGAGCACCTTCAGCGTTCCAAGCCCCCTGCCCGACCCGGTGCTCACGGTCTTCAACAGCAGCGGGGCCGTCGTCGCCACCAACACCGGATGGGGCACCAACTCGAACCCCACATCCATCTCCACGGCCGCTCTCGAGGTCGGAGCCTTTGCGCTCCCAGGCGCAAGCGCGGATTCGGCCCTCCTGATCACGCTCCAGCCCGGGGCCTACACGGCCCAGGTGACCTCAGCAAAGGGCAACTCGGGCATAGCCTTGTTCGAGGCCTACACACATTAGTCTGACAGATCGGATTGGCGCATCCCGGGCCACGCCGGGATGAAGCCATCATGAAGGCGGGCGCTGCGACCCCTGGAAAGCAGCGCCCTTCAGAGCGCCGGCGCCGGCTTTTCCCCGCCACCGGCCGCCCCGCCACTGGAAACCTCGACGAACCGGTCGAACACCTCGGAAAGTTTCTCGAGCACCTTGGCCCTCGGGAGGTGCTTCAGTACGTATCCGTCCGCGCCCAGCTCGTTGGCCTGGACGAGCGTCTCCGGCTTGCTCTCAACGGAGACAACGATGACGTGCATCTTGGGATTCGCCGCCTTGAGCTTTGCGAGAACCTCCAGGCCGTTGAGGTGCGGTATGTTGACGTCCAGTAGCACGACATCGGGGTTGTGCGCCGCCGCCAGCTCGATAGCCGCGTATCCCTCGGCGGCGTCCCAGACCGTCTCTACGCCAAGCTGCTTCAAAAGGATCCGAAGGTAGACGTGCACATGGGGCTCATCATCGACGATAAGGGCAGTGATGGGTCTCGGCATGCCTCCGATCTACGAAAGGCGCGGCGGCCATTGCAAGCCTGACCGATGCCGATAACTACGCATCGGGTGTTGTTTAAATGGAATCCCATAGCGCCGCCGGTGGTTTGGGCGCATTTGCGGCGTCAATCACTTGGCGAAATTGCTTGTCAGCCCATTTTCGACAAACCGTAATGGCACCCCTTTGCCGGTTCGATTGGGCAAGGGCGCGGTAGCCAAGTGGTAAGGCCGAGGTCTGCAAAACCTCTATGCGTCGGTTCGATTCCGACCCGCGCCTCCAATTATAACCAAATATAATTGAATAACTTATACACTACATAGGGCCGAGTGTAGCAAAATTCACGACAGGAGAATCCTTCAATTTCTTTGAAAAGGCTCAGGAGCCTCAGGGTTTCCTTTTTTTCTGAACGAGCGAGAGGTGCGATAGAGGCTTACGGCTGCTTCGCAAAGGAGCCCAGGCGCCGCGCCGAGGATTTCACCCCGCTAAGAATTGCTTCCTGCAACTCGTTCGGAAACGAACTTGGAATTCGTTGCCCGACGCGCTCCAAAACGCTCTCGGTGATCTCACCAATTTCGTTCATCAGGCCCCTGGTCGTTTCTTCTGCGATGCCGCATCTGCGACCCGTCTCCACCCAGTGCCGTGGCTCTATGCGACTCCATTCGAAGTGCCGGTTCGCGCCATAAACGGCCATTGCCATCTTGATCTTCTGCATCGGTAAACGCCCATGCCCTCCTCCCATAATAGGGTAGGCCGAAAGAATGTCGTAGAGCGGGGCCAAGCGATAGCTGCCACCCGCCTCCAGAAAGACGCTGAAATTCTTTGCGTGGCCATCGATTGCTCCCAAGACCCAGAATAGCATCTGCGTTCGGAAAAAAGTGAGGCGGTCCTTTTCCGCATTAGTCGAGCCGAGAAGAACGTCCATTATTCGTCTAATCCCAGGTCCTCCGTCAGATTCATATTTTAGGCCAGGCGGCGTTCCCGTTGCCTGGCAAAAATCTTCCTGAGGAAGTCTCAGCCAATATGTGCCCGAAGATGACAGGCGCCGGTCAAACCTTTCAACGACGAGAACCCGATAGCTTCCATACGATTCCATGCGGCATCGGGCGACATCAATGCCGAATTCCCTAATAATTTCCGAACATAGCCACTCGTTCTCGACCGAGGTGCTCAAGTCGATCCCGTCCATCCTGATACCCATGGGAAGCTTGAAGATGTGGGTTGTCGGAGTCGTGCCATGGGGGACGATCCATGTGTCGCCATTCCGAAGAAACGCCGTCTTCTCCTGGGCGCCGGCTAGTGAGATCCTAAAGGCGTCGTCGTCCCGCACATCTTGGTGGCCAAACGTTGAGCCAAGCATTTCGGAAAGTAGCTGACCGATTTCGTCAGCTGTAACTGCTCTTCCTTGGATGCGTTGAAGATCCTGCGGCACTGCGCCCTCGGGCAAGATTTGAATGGCTCCGACACAATCCCTGCCGACCTCAGAAAGGAGATCAAAGGGCTCTGTCGATCCGGCATGAAAACGGCGCCGTAGTCGCTCGCGAATCGCCCGATTGTCGGGAAGAAGGTTGTCGAAATATGCATTAACAGGATCTCGGTATGGCTCATTCGACGGCCTGAGCGGCATCGAAAGCGAGATCGCCCGCGCCGAAGGTGACTTGAGCCAACTCGCGTCGTAGGCAAATTCCATCGGACCGTTACCCGACGGTAGACTCCATTGGCCCGTTAGCTCGCCGTTCATCCATACGGCCAAGCGGCGTGTGTGTGACCGGCGGCCCATTTCGATTACCAACCTTCCCCCACGCCTTTGCGTTGGCCTTTGTCGCGCACTACGAGTTCCAGATCCAATGCAGATAGCAGCTTAAACAATCTTCCTACGGAGGAGCGTCCCGGGTCGGCCTCGATGGTGGATACGGCGTTCTGCCTCAAGCCAACGTTTGCGCCAGCGTCCGCTTGAGTAAGCTTTCTTTTTTTGCGTTGTCCGCGGAGTACAGCTCCAAGCTGGCTAGGGGTTCGTGTCGGGAATTCCATAATTTACTACCTATAGGGGATAAATTCATATTATTTCATTTTCAAGATATTTATGTTTTATCTCATTTATAGATATAATGCGTCACATGTACGCGTCGGTTCGATTCCGACCCGCGCCTCAAATCTTAACTGACTCTACAACAATGCTTTTTGAGGGATGCGGCATCCGACTTTAGCAGAACCGCAGCACTTCCCGGATGCACACGTCGAGTCGGGCAATCGGGACTAGGGGTCTCCATCGAGGCAGAACGCGGATCATCCGTCTCGGCAATTCACGGGCCGCCCGAAAAAACCGCGGGCCACGGAATCCGCCGGGCCGCGGCGGGGCGGCGCGCACCGCCTATTGGGGCATCAGATAGACTTCCAGCAATCCGATACCGGTGGTTCCGTTCTGCCCGCTCATCTGCACCGTGTAGCTGCCCGCCGGAAGCGTGAAAATAATGGCGGCGTCCGCGGAGCCCGGCGCCAGCGCAAACGCGCCCACCTCGGCAAACGCGGCGGACAAGGTGGGGTCGCCGCCCCAGCCCATGGCCCCACCAAGCTCCTGCCCGCTCGAATTGAACAGCAGAACCTGGGGCTGCGCCAGCACTCCCGGGACATTGAACGGTTCAAGGCCGAGAGTCGGTCCCACGCCCCTGACGAGCACCTTCACCGGCTTGCTTCCCTCGACAACGAAGCCTGCGATCAGGATGTTCGCGCCCGTGCCTACGTCCGCCCGAGCCGAGATGTTGGTCAGGCTCGATTGAGTCGACGTCACGTTTGCGTCGTAGATCTCGACCAGGGCGACACCGGTGGAAGAGTTCACCCCGGAGACCAGGGACGTGTAGCCGCCCACCGCCAGGGTCTGCAGCGTGGCGGAATCAGCAGAATTCGCCGCCAGCGAGAAAGCCCCGACCTGGGTGAACGCGCTCGACAGAGTGGCGGTGCCCCCCCAGGCGGCCGCCGTCACCACAGTCGCGTCGGTGGCCGAGTCGACGAGGGTCAGCTGCGGATTCGCCAGGGCGCCGGTGATGTCATAGGGATCAAGGGCGAGAGTCGGCCCGACGCCCCTTACGAGCACGCTCTTGGTGCCCGAGCCATTGATCACGAATCCGGCGATGAGGACGTTGCCCCCTGTCCCGACGTTCGCCCGGGCGGACAGATTGACGATGCGCCCCGCCGTGGACGGCGCCAGCGATGGCACGACCGTCACCGGAACCGAAGCCGTGATCGAGCTGAGCCCCGCGTCCGTCGCGGTGACCGTCTGGGCACCCGTCGTGTTCAGCGTGATTAGAAAGGTCCCGGTCCCGCCAGTGAGCGCGCCGGCTGCCGGAAGCTCGGCGGCGCCGTCGCTGCTGGTCAGCTGGACCGTCCTGCCATAGCCCGTCACGGTGTTGCCACTAGAATCGAGGGCCGTGACCGTCACGGACCTGGCGTAGCCCGTGCCCACCGATGTCGCGCCGGCGACAACCACGCCCAGATGGACGGAGATGGGCGTCAGCAGGAGGGCCCCGCTGTAGCCGTTCACCTGGTCCGTGCCGTTCCCAGCGACCTGGCCCAGGTCGCCGATTCCCACTACGCCGGAAAGCGTCACGCTCGGCGAGATGAGCAAGGTGTTGAGATCCGACATCAGCCCGTTGCTGTAGACAAACGAGTCGGTCTGGCTGTCGCCCGGGAGGCTCGAGGATCCGACGATCGTGCCGGAGGTGTTTATTGCCACGGCGGAGGCCATCGTGCCGCCAAGCGTGCCCGGGTCAGTGAACTTACCATTGCTGTAGATGAATGCGTGCGCGTATCCGCTCGTGATGACGATTGAGCTGCCGACGATCGTGCCCGCATCGTTGATGGCTCTTGCCGCGCCATACTTGGCCGTCTCGCTCGGAGTGTTCAGGTCGGTCATGGTCCCGTTGCTGTAGACAAACCCATCCAGCTGCGCGTCGCCGAGAAGCGTTGAATCGCCGACGATCGTTCCCGAACTGTTTATGCCGTGCGCGTAGGCCATGGTTCCGCCGAGCGTACCCATGTCGGTCATGACCCCATTGCTGTAGATGAAGGCGTGGGGGGCCCCGCCGGCGGTTATCGAGTCGCCGATGATGGTGCCGGCATCGTTGACGGCCTTCGCCACGCTGAAGCCGCCGACGCCCCCGAGCGTGCCCAGGTCGGTCATGGTCCCGTTGCTGTTGACGAAGGGATCAATCTGGAGATTGCCGGGGGGATATGAATAGCCGACCACGGCGCCGGAACTGTTTGCGCCGTCCGCGAGACCATAGCTTCCACCGAGCGTGCCCAGGTCGGTCATCGTGCCGTTGGCGTAGATGAAGGAATCGCTCGTGGCATCGCCCACCAGGGTCGACGTCCCGACGACATTCCCGGTCCTGCTCATGCCTGCGGCGGTGCTGGTGGTTCCGCCGAGCGTTCCCAGCTCCGTCACGGTGTACAGCTGGGCCTGGACCTGCGGCGGCACGAACGCGAATGCAACGGCGGCAAGCAGGCCGAGCAAGGGAAGCTTAGGCGTATGCGGTGTCGTAGCCGCATATCAAACCAGCTAACGGCAAGGGCCTCAAGGTCATTCCTGCGCACCAAGGACGAGATTCAGGACAAATCCGCCGCGACACGTTGCCGCCTAAGCAGCCGGAAATGCCGCGAGGGGACATTCTGCTGCCTGGACATCCTCAAGTCCAGACGCACAAGCCGACGCACAGCGGGCGACGACGCGGTCCAACGGGTCCCGAATGCCGTGATTTCGCCTTTATTCCAACACCATTTATCCATCTTGCTCGCCCATCTCCCCCAAACCGCGGATCCTCCAGGAGTGACTGCCCCCACTCCAAACGACCGATCAATCAAAGTGCAGTCCTTCTTACAACGACGCGGACATCGTGCCGCCTGCCAATTTGCATTGCTTGTCGCCATTGCGTTCGGCGTGAGCCCGTCGGCCCGCGCGCAATACTCGCTCGAAGGCGCCATCGCCGTAAATGCGCTAACAAACAAGATCTACGTCGCCAACGGACCAGGCAACTATGTCACGGTTATCGACGGTGCGGCGAATTCGGTCGCCATTGTACCGACCGGCCTCGACCCCGATGCAATTGCGGTCAATGAGCTGACGAACACGATCTACGTCGCCAACCTCGGTTATGGGAACGGCGGCGGACCCGTTCCGTCGAGCGTGACCGTGATCGACGGTGCGACAAACGCTACGACCAGCATCCCCGTAGGGACAGACGCGACGGACGTTGCCGTGAACATGGTGACGAACAAGATCTATGTCACCACGTCCGGTGTCGTGACGGTGATAGACGGGGTCACCAATGCTGTCACCAATGTTCCGGCAGGCACGCCTCAGGGCGGTGGCCCCGTAGCCGTCGCGGTCAACGCCGCGACAAATAGGATTTATGTCGTCGATCAAGTCCCCGAATACACCAATGCCGTCACGGTAATTGATGGGGCCACCAACTCCACGACCAACGTTCCCGTGGGAATATATGCCGGATATGTGGCCGTTGATTCTGCTACGAACAAGATATACGTTGCCAACATCGCCAGCAGCTCCGTTACCGTGATTGACGGGGTCACAAATGCGACAGTCACCGTGCCGACGGGTACAAATCCGCATGGAATCGCAGTGAATCCGGTTACGAACCGCATCTACACAGCAAACGTCACGAGCGGCGATGTGACAGTGATAGACGGCGCCACCAACGCGACCACCACGGTGCCGATGCAGGCAACCCCTTCCGCCATCGCCGTCAATCCGCTGACAAACACAATCTATGTCACCACAAACCAGCCTGGAGGCGGTGTGACGGTCATCGACGGCGCCACAAATGCGATCACCACAGTCGCCGATGGAACGGGTCCCTTTGCCCTCGCCGTGAACCCTGTTACGAACACGACCTACGTTGCCGATGGATCGGCGGAGAGTGCAACGGCGATACCCGGGCCGACACCCGCGCAGGTCGGAGCCCGTTCGTCGGCGCGTCTGATTAATATCTCCACACGCGCGCAGGTCGGTACCGGAGGAAGCATCCTGATCCCGGGCTTCGAAATCGCGGGCACAGGCACAGAGACCCTCCTGATCCGAGCCGATGGGCCCAGCTTGACCCAGTTCGGGGTGGCCGGCGTCTTGGCACAACCGATATTGAACCTATTCGACAGCACAGGGAGATTGATTTCCGCAAACACCGGATGGGGCACCAACTCAAGTCCGGCGCAGATTGCCAGCACTTCGGCGCAGGTCGGGGCCTTCGCTCTCGCTGCCGGCAGCTCTGACAGCGCGCTGATTGCCAACCTGCCCCCGGGAGCGTACACGGTGCAGATATCCGGCGTGAGCGGCACAACTGGCGTGGCCCTTGCAGAGATCTATGAAGTATCGTCGACCGGCACTCGGCTGGCCAATATTTCCACGCGAGCCCAGGTCGGAACGGCCGGCAACATCGTCATCCCCGGATTCGTTATTTCTGGCAATGGCACCGATGAATTGCTCGTGCGCGCAGACGGTCCAAGCCTGGCTCAATACGGCGTCTCCGGCTTCTTGACGCAGCCGAGTCTGAGCGTATTCAACAGCGGCGGTTCGGTGATAGCCTCAAATACGGGCTGGACCAGCGCGGGCATAGATCTGATAGCCGGCTTTGACGCAACCGTAGGCGCATTTTCCCTTACACCGGGCAGCGCTGACAGCGCCCAGATAGTCAATCTTCCCACAGGGGCCTACACCATTCAGGTTTCCGGAGTCGAAAATTCCACCGGAGTAGCTTTGGCGGAAATCTACCTGGTTCCCTAGCGCGAATGCCGCGTCGCTGTGGCGATTTCGCGGACACCGATCGAATCTAGACAATCGTCTGTTTCCCTTAGGATGTGGACGTTCTCTTCCGTACCATAGCATTTTCCCTTTAGGGACAGGCCCCTCAATATTAGATTGGGCCGACCCCTCAAGCGCCCCGAATCGGGGGGATCACGTCACATTCGCCGGCCGTCATCGCCCCGAGGCGCCATAATAGGGACTCAGAGCCCCGTCGAGAATCTCATCCACCGAACGATCCGGGTTCCAAAGCAATTCCGCTTCCAATGCCACACTGGGTTCTATCTTCTGCTCAAACACTCCGTCTTCCACAAGGGCAAGCACCGTCATCGGCTGATGCGATACTAGCCGGATCTCCTTGTAGAATCGCTGGGCCAAAGGGTAGTTCTCCAGCCATAGAGTGTTGACATGGTCCCACCGTGACCTTCGCCCGGCGTACCGCGCCCGGGCGAATTCCCGACTCTTCACCCCGATCAGATAATCGCCATGGTGCTCGAATTCCGTCGCCCAGCGCACGATCGTCCAGCCTTTCGCGACCATCTGGAACTCTCCGGACTGCCGCAATGTCGCGAGGCGTTTGGCGTAGGCTAGGGTCTTTTCCGGAGTGTCCCAATTCTCAGCCACGGGTCCCTGGGGAGGCTCACGGACCGGGTCATACGACCACGGCATTCCCCCGGCGTCTTCCCAGACGATCTGCAGCCGCGGATCCAACGCCTTGAGGTCATCAAGGTCATTGCGAACCGAGGTCGCATGCAGCCCGGCCTCGATCTTGAGGCCCGGATTCTCCTGCAGCAGCGCTCCCGCGATCTCGTTGACCCACTCACAGTACAATGCCGCGATTGACCTCGAGCCAACCCGTGTCTTCGCGGTTTCCGTGAACGTCTGAAAGTAGATGCCGTCGAGCTGAAGGGGCCGGAACTGCGTTCGGTAGGTCTCCAGGACACGCCTCTTTACCGCCTCCTTCTGCGCGCCGTTGTTCGGATCAAGCTCCTTCACCCCCCATCCCCAGCTGAAGCCAAACACGACCTTGACGCCCCTACTGTGCGCATAGTCGATGAATTCCCCGGCGTTGCGGGGCGGCACGTCGTTCCAGACGACGATCTTGTTGAACTTGAGGCGCGCCATGTTGTCCAAGAAGTCCCGGTAATCATAGAGGGTGTATCCCCAGCACCAAATTCCCCGGGACTCGATGCTTGGCGCCTCGCTCAGATTCAGGTCCCCCAACCGGCCCAGCCGGTCCTGCGGGGTGCCATCATTCACCTCGCGCGGTATGCTCAGGAGCCGCTTGCACAGCTCACAAGCCCCGTAGGCGACTCCCCGATCGTCAAAGCCGGCCACAACTATGACACGATTGCCTGCGTGCTCCTTCGGCGTGAAGCAGGTGATCGTATAGGCTTCATCGCGTGCCGGCGCCGAGATCTGCCCGGCCGCAACCATCCCCTTGATCTCGGCGTTCCCCCCTACGGTGCCGATGAGTATCGTGTTATCCTTGCTCGATGCGAGGTCGCAGCTGTTCCCGACCTCGAGTGTGTACGGCACCAGTCCCTGGACGACGCCATATAGCTCATTCACACCGAACTCCTGTATGCCCGCGCAATTCTCATACACCATGCGCCAGCGCACGCCCTGGTATCTCTGCGGCCGCACATACTCCTCCGGGGGTGAAGCCCCGCCGTCTCCCTTTTCAGCGGCGTAACAATCCGCGGCGGCGGCGATCGACACGCAAAGGAGGACCCACTTCCACCATTTTAACCCCCGTCGTAATTTGCGAATGGCGAACATGAACTCGAGGGCGTCCTTCCAACGGTTGACGCAGCTCCGGCAAGAACACTTCCGGACTCCTAGTCGGAATCGCCCGGCTTCTTGGGTTTTCCAATCGTGCTGACGAACCAGTCCAGCGTCATCTCCATCAGCCGGGCAGAATGGCCCTTTGGGCCGTCAAACACGTTGAAGATGTGATCCGCGCCGCCGATCGTGACGGCCTCCGCGGGCTGCCCCGCGGCCGCCTTGATGAGCTCCTGGCTCGGGTCGGGGAGGAAGTCGAGCGAGCCGTGGATGGAGAGGAAGGCACCGGGATACTTGGAGAGGGAGCGGTCGAGGTCGATCCCATGGAAGCTCTCGTAGAACGCGCGGTGGGTCGTGATCTTCTTCCAGCCGGCGTCCTGGGTCGTAACGCCGTCCTTCATCGCCTGCTGCGCGCCCGCCATCGCCATCATCGTCTTCTCCAGGTCCCCGGCCGGGCTCGACCACACGGCTCCCGTGCGGAACCATCCGGGGTGGCGGCCAAGGATCTCGATCTCCGTCGCGGCGCCGAGGCTCCATCCCAGAACCCCGAGGTTCTCCGGGAGGACGCCTGGCTGCTTGACTGCGAACGCGTAGGCGGACTCCGTGTCCTCGATCCGGGTGAGGAAGGTGGACTCGATGTCCGTCCGCTTCCGGTCGCCCTCGCCGCGGAAGTTTATGCGCAGGCTCGCGATGCCGTGAATCGCGAGATCCTCCGCGAAATGCTTCGTCAGGTCCCCCGCGCCGTCCATGTCGTCCGCGAACCCGTGGAGGATGATGACCGTGCGCCCATCCCACCCGCTGTAGGGCGTCATCCACGACCCCTTCAGCTCACTCGTTATGACCACGGGCGTGTCGGCGCAGGTCGCGGCCGTCGGGAGCACCCTGCAGGCGAGCAGCGCGACGGCGGCCCAGGCAAGGCACGTCCGGACATGGATGCATTTCGTTTTCATCGGCGGTCTGTGAAGGGCTCCATCGCGTCCAGGACCTCCCTGGGCTTCTCTATCTCCGGAGCATGGCCGCTGCCGGGGACGATGACAAGCCTTGCGCCCGGTATCCGCGAGGCGAAGTCCCGGCCGTCGTCGAGGGGCACGAGCTTGTCGCCCGCCCCCCATATGACGAGCGTTGGGACGGTGATGGAGCCCAGCTTGTCGTCGACGCACTCGGCGACAAGGGAGCGGTTCGAAAGAAGCGAGTGGATCGTCCACCCGTCCCCCTTTGACATGCTGAGCTCAAACTGGGCGCGGGCGGCATCGTCGGTGCTGCGGGCCGGATCGGCGAATATCGCGGAAAGAAGCGCCCTCGAGCCCGCGAGCGAGAGGCCGGGGCCCCCTCCGCCAATCCCCTCGGCAAGGTGGCGGTGCCCGCCCGCGTCCACGAGGACAAGCCGCGCCGGCCTGGGGAGCTGCGAGGCCGGGGCCGCCGGCGGCGCGCCCAGCGCCTGGATCGTGTACTGGGCCGCTATCCATCCCCCCAGCGATTCCCCCGCAAGCGTGAAATCCCTGGCCCCCTCGACCCTCAGGAACTCCCCGAGGACGTCGACCCATGTCTGGATGCCGTAGTCGATCATCGGCTTGTCCGAGGCGCCGAAGCCGAGCTGGTCGGGGGCCAGGACCCGGTGGTGGGCCGACAGCTCCGGGATGCAGGCCCCCCAGTCGCCCTTGGCGCTGCTGCCGAGGCCGTGGAGCAGGACCACCACGGGTCCCGTCCCTACGTCGTAGTACTCAATCCTCTGGCCAAAGACCGCGACGGACCGGCGGGCCGGCAGGTCCTCGGCGCCGCACCGCGCCGGGAGGAACAGGCCGAGGAGCAGGGCTGCAACGGAACAACCGATGGGTCTCTTGGATGGCATGCCCAATCCTATCGGCCGGCTCCGCCCGGTATCAAGGCTCCGCCGCTGTCCGCCGCCGGTGGGCCGGCAAAAGCCGCTGGAACCGGCGGGAAGCCGCTCATCTCGCCGGGGGTTGTCTTCGTCCGGACGCCGGCTTTCATGCCCGGATGGACTCCATCGCAAAGAAGCTCTTGAACGCCGGGCTGCCCGGCTTGCTTGTCGCCGCCGGACTATTGACCACCCGGGCAGCCGGGGCCGACGCCCCCGCCTGGATCGCCAAGAGCAACGACGACACGAACGTGCTCCTGCAAGCGACGGCGCCGTTCAACCCGGAATTCGGCTCGCAGATCGGCCTCGCCGAGTACGACACAAGGGTTACCGACCTGCTTCCCGGTGCCGTGGCGCGCAGCCGTGCGGCCCTCGTCGCGGCGCAGCTCGAGCTCTCGAGGCGAAGCGACGCCGAGGAGGACCCCCAGGTGAAGCAGGACCTCTCGATCCTCCTCAAGTCCGACCAGGACCAGATCGAGACGCTGGACCTCAACGACCGGCTGCTGGTCAACTATACCGACGTGGGCCAGCTCGTCTTCGCGGGGGAATTCAGCCTCCTCGATGACCAGGTCCCCGCGCAGCGCCGCCCATCCGCGCTTGCCCGCCTGAGGAAGTACACGGGCATCGAGCCCGGGACCACCCCCATCACCGAGCTGGCCAAGGCGCAGTACGAGGAGTCCGCGAAGGACCCCAAGCACGTGGCCCCCTACAAGGGGGACATCGAGCAGCAGCTCTCGAACATCGGCCACTACTCGGTCGGCATCCGCAAGCTCTACGCCAAGTACGGCCTGGACAAGATGGACGGGGCGCCGGCGGCCCTCGACGCGATGGACAAGCAGCTCGCGGACTACGCGGCCTGGATGAAGTCGACCGTGCTCCCGCAGGCCCGCGCCGACTTCCATCTGCCCCCGGAGCTCTACGCCGACAACCTGAAGAACGTCGGCCTCGAGATCACGCCGCAGGAGCTCATGCAGAAGGCGGAGGTCGCCTTCGCCGAGATCCGCAACGAGATGAGGACGATAGGTCCGCTGGTGGCGAAGGAGCATAATTTCCCCGATCCCGACTACCGCGCCGTGATCAGGGAGCTGAAGAAGACCCAGCTCACGAAGGACGAGGTGCAGCCGTGGTACGGCGAGGTGCTCGGCCACCTGGAGGACGACATCCGCCGCGAGAAGATCGTGACCCTCCCCGACCGGGCCATGTCGATGCGGCTGGCCAGCGAGGCCGAGACCGCCCAGCAGCCCGCGCCGCACATGCAGCCCCCGGCGCTCATCGGCAACACGGGCGAGCGCGGCACGTTCATCCTGACGATGGGGACGATTCCCGTGGCCGGCTCCAAGCAGCTGACCTTTGACGACTTCACCTTCAAGGCCGCCGCCTGGACCCTGACCGCCCACGAGGGGCGCCCCGGCCACGAGCTGCAGTTCTCCGCCATGGTCGAGCGCGGCGTCTCCCAGGCCCGCAGCATATTCGCCTTCAACAGCGTGAACGTGGAGGGATGGGCGCTCTACTGCGAGGCCATGATGAAGCCCTACGAGCCCCTCGACGGCCAGCTGATCGCCCTGCAGGGCCGCCTGATGCGGGCGACCCGGGCATTCGTCGACCCCATGCTCAATCTCGGCCTCATGACCCGCGACCGCGCCCACGAGATCCTGACCCAGGATGTCTGCCTGTCCGAGGCGCTGACGCAGGAGGAACTCGACCGGTTCATGTTCCGTGCCCCGGGCCAGGCCACCTCCTATTTTTACGGGTACCAGAAGCTCATGGAGCTGCGCGCTTCCACCGAGATCGCCCTCGGCCCAAAGTTCAACCTGCAGGCCTTCAATGATTTCCTGATCGGCCAGGGCCTGCTTCCGCCCGCGCTCCTCGCAAAGGCCGTCCACGACCAGTTCATCCCCTCCCAGCTGAAGGGCTGAGCGGGCGGGTCCGGGGCGCCGCCAGGCTCGCCGCTCAGCTCACGAACCGGATCGTGATCGGATACTGGTAGTACGTCCCCTTCGAGGCCTTCACCGCGGCGACGATCGAGCAGACGATGCCGGTCAGCCCGATGGCGACCAGCAGCGGGATCCCGACGACGATGAAGCAGAGCGGGATGCAGCAGACGATGTAGAGGAGCAGCGACAGGTGGAAGTTGAGCGCCTCGCGCGCGTGGTGAGTCACGTACGGGGAGTCCTCCCGCATCACGAGGTATACCGTGAGTGGGAACAGGAACGAGATGAGGGCGAAGCCGAAGAAGTACGAAAGGTGGCAGAGGACGCTCCAGAGGCGGTCGTTGGAGCTCTGCGCGGGGAACTGCGGGATGGGAGGGGGCGGCACCGCTCCGAGGTCGGGGGCTGTTTCGGAAGTCATTGTGTTAAGTTGTGTGGCGTTGGTCGGAGGCGCGGATCGTGCCTCGTCTACCGTTAATACACGCGCACCCCTCAATTAGTTGCAGGCAAGCGCGGCAAATACCCCTCTCCCGCGCCACCTTGACGGCAAGCGCGCGCCGGGCAACCGCAATGACTCCACGCCGGCCCGCCCTCAGGCGGCCGCCAACCCTGCAAGGTCCATCCCCCGCTGCACCTGGGAATTCGCCATGAACCACTTCCAGACGTTGCCGGTGCGAATGTTCTCCGCCGCCAGGAGCGTGATGCCGACGTCGATCCCGACGTAATCGCGGTCGACCCACCCGTTGGTGGGATGGAAGGCGTCGACGAAGCCGTATCGCCCGTAGATCCTTTGCCCGAAGCGGTCGTGCATGGCGCGAAGGGCCGGGATGCAGATCTCCGGGGCAAACATGAGGGAGCCGCCGGCGGCGCAGGGCACGACCGTGCCGTCAATGGCGCAGTGGACGGGCGGGCCGCCCCAGGCAAGGTAGCCATTGGCGCTGTCCGAGCTCGTGATTCCCCACACCCGCCCGGAATAGCCGGGAAATTCTCGGGCTATGTCCATGCAGAACCGGCGGTGGACCTTGGTGGCGGTGACGGAGTTCTCAAACCAGTCGACCCGCGTCCCGCGGGCCTCGCGACGGTTGCGGTAGTCGACGAAGGCATGCGAAAACTGATGGGTGAAGAGCGGCGCGTTGCCGATGAAGCTGCTGCCGCCATAGGTGTTTTCATCCCGGTTCCAGGCGTACCAGGAGGCCGGATCAAGGCTGGAGGAGGGTGAACCGATCCCGAGGAGGTACAGGAGCGTCAGCTCGCAATAGCTGTCCCAGCGGTGGGGGATGAATCCGTTCTCGGCGGTCCAGCCATGGGAGAGAAGAAGCGGATGCCCGTTCAGCATCCAGCGAAAATCCATCCGGTGGTAGATGGCGTCGGCGAGGCGCTCGATCTCGGCATCGCCGCTGAAATACTGGCGGGCGGTCAGGATTCCGCCCATGAGGAGGGCCGTGTCGATCGAGGAGAGCTCGCTCTTCGGCGCGTCGGCCGTGTCGAAGCCGCTTCGCTCCCCTGTCCGGATGTCCATCCAGTGATAAAACCAGCCCCGTTCGTTTGGGGCGTGGTGGGCGAAGAAATCCAGGGTGTTTCGGACCCGGGTCCGGGCCTGGTCGGAATCGACCCATTTCCGGTCTGCGCCTATGCAGAGGGCGGCGAGGCCGAAGCCGGTCGCCGCAATGCTGCCATGGTTGCGCTTTTCAACCAGATGCGGCTTGCTGGCGGTACGGTCCCGGGTCAGGCCGGTGAAGGGATCTGACTGCTCCCAGAAAAAGCGGAAGGAGCGCTGGGACAAGTCGTCCAGGAACGCGTCGTCGCCCCGCGGGACGGGGTTCCTCACGAGCGAAGGCCCGGCGACCGAGTATGCGGCGATTCCGGCCGCGGTCTTCAGGAACGAACGTCGATCCATCATCGGCGCGTCCCCCATCCGGCCCCGGGCCCGGCCCCGGGAATATTTTCCCTGAACTTCACGATAGCGCCAATTATATGCATTGGCGATTCCCCGACTATCGGACTTAGTTCGAAAACTCTGTCAGACGATGGGCAACTATCCTGTCAGTGTTTGGACTACAAATGCGCCCCTGCCATGGGCACGCCGTGCGGGCCCCAAGTTCACGGGCATCCGGAAGGTGACTGAATCGCCGCGGGATCCCCGCCCCGTCAGTACCGGTAATGCTCGGGCTTGTAGGGGCCCTCGACCGGCACGCCCAGGTACTTGGCCTGCTTTTCCGTGAGCGTGGTAAGCTTGACGCCGATCCGATCCAGATGGAGGCGGGCGACCTCCTCGTCCAGGTACTTGGGCAGACGGTAGACTCCCGGCTTGTAGGCGTCCCGGTTCTTCCAGAGGTCCAGCTGGGCGAGCGTCTGGTTCGTGAAGCTGTTCGACATGACGAACGACGGGTGGCCGGTCGCGCAGCCGAGGTTCACGAGGCGGCCCTCGGCCAGGAGGTAGATGCAGCGGCCGCTCGGGAAAGTGAACGAGTCGTACTGTGGCTTGATGTTCACCCGCTTGACGCCCGGCGCCTTGAAGAGCCGGTCCACCTGGATCTCGTTGTCGAAGTGGCCGATATTGCAGACGATCGCCTGGTCCTTCATCGCCTGCAGGTGCTCGAACGTGAGCACGTCGCAGTTGCCCGTCGTGGTGACAAAGATGTCGGCCTCGGCGAGCGCGCTCTCGACCGTGTTGACCTCGAAGCCCTCCATTGCCGCCTGGAGCGCGTTGATCGGGTCGACCTCCGTGACAATGACCCGGGAGCCGAAGCCGCGAAGCGAGTGCGCGCAGCCTTTGCCCACGTCGCCGTAGCCGCAAACGACCGAGACCTTGCCCGCGATCATCACGTCGGTGGCCCGCTTGAGGCCGTCCGCGAGCGACTCGCGGCAGCCGTAGAGGTTGTCGAACTTCGACTTCGTCACCGAGTCGTTGACGTTGATCGATGCCACGAGGAGCTTGCCCTTCTCGTGCAGCTGGTAGAGGCGGTGGACGCCCGTCGTCGTCTCCTCGGAGACTCCGCGCCAGTCCTTCACCATCTCGTGGAACACGAAGGGGGACTCCGCGTGGATCCGCTTGAGGAGCGCCTTGATGACGCCCTCCTCGTGGGAGTCCGCGGCCGAGTTCACCCAGTCGCTCCCCTCCTCCATCTCATAGCCCTTGTGGAGGAGGAGCGTGACGTCGCCGCCGTCGTCGACGACGAGCTGGGGGCCCTTGCCGCCCGGGTGGCTGAGCGCCCTCCAGGTGAGGTCCCAGTACTCCTCGAGCGTCTCGCCCTTCCAGGCGAAGACCGAGACGCCGGCCTTGGCGATCGCCGACGCGGCGTGGTCCTGCGTCGAGAAGATGTTGCACGATGCCCACCGGACCGAGGCACCGAGCTCGACCAGCGTCTCGATCAGGACCGCGGTCTGGATCGTCATGTGCAGCGAGCCCGTGATGCGCACGCCCTTGAGCGGCTTCTTGGCGCCGAACTTCTTGCGGACGGAAATGAGCCCCGGCATCTCGTGCTCCGCGACGTTCATCTCCTTGCGTCCCCATTCGGCGAGCGCGATGTCCTTGACGTGGTAATCCGTGGATGGGCGTGTGGTGGCAGTGGTGGGCATGGTGGTGCGGGTCTTGAAGGTTGGGTTCCGGGGGCTATTTGGCGGCCGCGATGAGCTCCTTGGTGCGGTTCGTCTGCTCCCAGGGGAGGTCCGGCTTGCCGAAGTGGCCGTAGTTGGTCGTCGTGCGGTAGATCGGGCGGAGGAGGTCCAGCTGCTTGATGATGTTCGCGGGCTTGAAGCTGAAGACCTTCTGCACGGCCTTGGTGATCTTCGCCTCCGGCACCTTGGCCGTCCCCATCGCGTCCACCCAGACGCTCACGGGCTCGGGGTAGCCAATCGCGTAGGCGACCTGGAGCTCGCAGATGTCGGCCAGGCCGGACGCCACGATGTTCTTCGCGACCCAGCGGCACATGTACGCCGCGGACCGGTCGACCTTGGAAGGGTCCTTGCCCGAGAAGGCGCCGCCGCCGTGGCGGCCCCAGCCGCCGTAGGTGTCGACGATGATCTTCCTGCCGGTGAGGCCCGAGTCGCCCTCGGGCCCGCCGACGACGAACCGGCCCGTGGGGTTGATCAGGAACTGCGTCGACTTGTCCATCATGCCGGCCGGGATGACCTTCCTGATGACGTTCTCTATGAGGAAATCGCGGATGGCCCCGTGCTTCACGTTCGGCGTGTGCTGGGTCGAGATGACCACGTTCTCCACCTTGATCGGGCGGTCGTCCTCGTAGCGTATGGAGACCTGGGACTTGGCGTCGGGTCGCAGCCAGCCGACGACGCCCGCCTTGCGCAGCTTGGTCAGCTCGCGGCCGAGACGGTGGGCGAACATGATCGCGGTCGGCATCATCTCCGGGGTCTCGTTGCAGGCGTAGCCGAACATGAGCCCCTGGTCGCCGGCGCCTTGCTCCGCCGTGTCCTTGCCCTCGGCCTTCTTCGCGTCGACGCCCTGGGCGATGTCCGGGGACTGGCGCGTCAGCAGGTTGTGGATGAAAACCTTGTCGCAGTGGAACACGTCGTCGTCGTTCACGTACCCGATGTCCCGGATGGCGTCGCGCACGACGAGCTCGTAGTTGATCTTCGCAGACGTCGTTATCTCGCCCGCGATCACCACCTGGTTGGACTTCACGAGCGTCTCGCAGGCCACGCGGCTCCCGGCGTCCTGCGCGAGGCAGGCGTCAAGGACGCTGTCCGAGATCAGGTCAGCGACCTTGTCGGGATGGCCCTCGCCCACGGACTCGGAGGAAAATACGAATGATTTTGACATGGGAAATCGTCTGGGAAACCACCAGCGAACCGCCTTGAAAGGGGGTAACGCAAGCCAAATATCAACATATCTCGATTTTGTGATGCGAACTTGCCGCGCCGCTGGTTATCCCCCATTGTATTTCTCTGGCCTGCAACGCGGGCCCGCTGTCTCATTGGTCCTAAGCCCATAATGGAAGACCCTCTGATAAACCCCTCCATCGACCTGAAGGGCCGCAGGATACTTGCGGTCGACGACGACCGCATAAACCTCCGGATCATAGGGGGCATTCTCCGCAACGAGGGCTATGAGATCGCCGAGGCCGCGTCCGGGGAGCAGGCGCTGGAGGTCTATGCCGCGTTCCAGCCGAACCTGGTGCTCCTTGACGTCATGATGCCCGGAATCGACGGGTTTGCGACCTGCCGCACGCTCAAGAAGGCCTACGGCGACAAGTGCGCGCCGGTGATCTTCGTGACCGCTAAGAGCGAGGCGGACGACGTGGTGATGGGCTTCGACGCCGGCGGCGTCGACTACCTGACGAAGCCCTTCCGGCCGAAGGAGGTCGTCGCCCGGATACGCACCCACCTCAGCAACCAGCAGCTGGTCGAGCAGCAGAAGGACCTGGTCCAGCAGCTGAGCAAGGCCAACGCGGCCAAGGACAGGTTCCTCGGCATGTGCGCCCATGACCTGCGCAACCCCCTGTCGTCCATCCGCGGCCTCGCCGAGCTCATGGACGAGAACGCGATCGGCGAGCTCACTTCGGAGCAGAGGGAGATCATCCAGACTATCCACGGCGCGAGCCAGTCCATGCTCCTGCTCGTCAACGAGCTCCTCGACGTGGCCACGATCGAGGCGGGCCACCTGAAGCTCGAGAAGGCGCCCACGAGCATCGTCGAGATCGTCGAGCGCTCCGTCCACCTGAGCAACATCGAGGCCGCCAAGAAGAACACGAGGATCGAGATGGTGAAGATCGACACCGACCCGATGGTCGACGTGGACCGCAACAAGATGCGCCAGGTCGTCGACAACCTGATCAACAACGCGGTCAAGTATTCGCCGCGGGGCTCCATCATCACCGTCCTCATCCACTCCAACGGGGTCGTCGCGGGGTTTGCCGTCAGGGACAGCGGCCCGGGCATCCCCGAGAGCGAGCGGCACAAGCTCTTCAAGGACTACGGGCGGCTCTCGACCGAGCCGACGGGCGGCGAGAAGAGCACCGGCCTCGGGCTCGCCATCTGCCGCAAGATCGTCGAGGCCCACAACGGCACGATAGGCGTCGACAACATCCCCGGCCGGGGGGCCGAGTTCATCGTGAGCCTCCCCCTCTACAAATGAACTTCAGCGGCAGCATTCTCCTCGTCGACGACGAGGCCCACATACGGAAGTTCATCTCCCTGCTCCTGCGCCACCTCGGCGTCGAGCGGATCTTCGAGGCGGCGAACGGGAGCATCGCCCTCGAGGTCTACAAGAAGGAGAACCCCGACCTGGTGATGCTCGACGTCAACATGCCCGTCATGGACGGGATCGAGACCCTCCGCGCGCTGAAGGTGATAAACCCCGACTGCGTGGTCGTCATGCTGACGTCCCTCGCCAACCGTCAGACGATCGACGATGCCGTGGCGCTCGGCGCCGCGAACTACATCCGCAAGGACGCGCCACCCGAGGAGATCGGCCGCGCGCTCGCCGACACGATCGACAACTGCTTCGAGCCCGACGACTCGGGCCCGGCCGCCCCCGACGCCTGACCATGAGCAGCCCGTCGCCCTCCGAGCCGGAAAACGCCCCAGCGGCGCCGAAGTCGGCCATGCTGGCCGAGGTGAAGTACTCCCTTCCGGAGATGCTCGCGGAGCTGGAGGCCGAGAGGGGCTCCGCGTCGTTCGCGATGGAGAAGCTGGACCAGGCCGAGATCGGCAAGCTGTTCAAGTCAAAGAAGCCCGCCCGTGTTAAGCCAAAGAGTTGAGTCGTTCTTCGCGAAGCTGCGCGCCACCCCGAACTTCGGGAGCGAGGACGACCTGCGCATACTCGGCGAGCGGCACGGGGAATCGCCGGACCTCGTGCAGGCCGTTATCGACGCCAAGATCGTCGGCAAGGACGACGCGTGCCGGTTCTGGGCCGACGGGATGAACGTCGCCTACGTGGACCCGTTCGTCTCGGTGATCACGGACGAGGCGATCGAGAAGATCCCCCTGGAGGTCGCCAAGAAGGTCCGCGCCATCGGCCTCTACATCTTCAACGGCGTCATGACCGTGGCCATGGCGTCACCCGACGACCTGGAGACCGCGAAGCGGCTCGGCCAGATCGCCCGGATCCCCGTTAGCCCCGTCTTCGCCCTGCCCAGGGAGGTGGACGACTCGATCGCGATCCATTACTCCAACGAGGAGCGCCTGGAGGACAGCCTGGGGCAGCTCGAGCGCTCGAACCTGTTCGACCAGCCCGAGCTCGCCGGGGACAAGCTCGCGATGCTCGCCGAGAACAACGCGCTCGTCCAGATCCTGGACGAGATCGTATACTACGCGATGAGGGAGCGGGCGACGGACATCCACATCGAGGCGCAGGAGATCCACTCCCGGATACGCTTCCGCGTGGACGGCAACCTGCGCGAGATCCTGACCTACTCTAGGAAGCTCCACCGGGCCCTCATCTCGCGCATCAAGATCCTCTGCAACCTGGACATCGCCGAGTCGCGCCTCCCCCAGGACGGGCGATTCTCGCTGCCCATCGGCAACCAGACCGCCAACTTCCGCGTGTCGACGATACCCTCGGCCTACGGCGAGAAGGTCGTGATCCGCATCCTCGCGATGTCGGGCAAGAAGTCGATGATCACGCTCGAGAAGATGATGATGTCGCAGACGATCCTCCAGCCCTTCAGGCGGCTTGTCCAGAACCCGAACGGGATCATCTTCGTGACCGGCCCGACGGGCTCCGGGAAGACCACCACGCTCTATTCCGCGCTCCACGAGATCAACTCGCCGGACCTCAACATCTCGACGATCGAGGATCCCATAGAGATCCAGCTCGAGGGCGTCACCCAGAGCCAGGTGAACGCGTCGATCGACCTGAAGTTCGCCAACCTTCTGCGGGCGCTCATGCGCCAGGACCCCGACGCGATCCTGATCGGCGAGATCCGCGACCTCGAGACGGCGAAGATCGCCACCGAGGCCGCCCTCACCGGCCACATCGTCTTCGCGACGCTCCATACCAACTCGGCGCCCCAGGCGATCACCCGCCTGATCGAGATCGGGGTCGAGCCCTACATGGTGGCCCCCTCGGTCATCGGCGTCCTCGCCCAGAGACTCGCGGCGCGCATCTGCGAGAACTGCAAGGAGGCCTACACGCCCCCGCGCGACGTGCTCGCGAAATACTTCAAGGAGGAGGGCCTGACGGATGTCACTTTCTACCGCGGAAAGGGATGCCCAAAGTGCCGCGGCACCGGCTATAAGGGGCGCGTCGCGATCCACGAGCTCGTGCTCATCACCGAGGAGATCCGCGCGCTGATCTCCGAGGAGCGCAGCGTCCAGGAGATCACGAAGGCCGCGGCCAAGGTGGGCTACAGGCCGCTCAGGTACGACGGGCTCAAGAAGGTGCTCCTCGGGATGACCACCATCAGCGAGATCGAGGCGAACACGTCCTTCGAGTGGGCGACCTAGCCCCCCGCAAAGCCAAACCCGACCAAGACGTGCCCGACCTCCCCACCATAGACCTAGAGGCCATCTCGAACCTCAGGGAGCTCAACCCCGGCGACAACGGCGAGTTCCTCCGGGAGATCGTCTCGATCTACATCGAGGACACGCCGAAGCGGTTGGCCGAGCTTAAGTCCTGCCTGGCCTCGGGGGACGCCACGACGTTCACCCGCGCGGCGCACACGATAAAGGGCAGCTCCGCCAACGTGGGCGCCCAGTTGCTCAAGGCCACCGCCGAGCGCCTCGAGGCCATCTCCCGCAGGGACGGCCTCGGCGGGGTCTCGGGCCTCATAGCCGAATGCGACGCGGAATTCGAGCGGGTCAAGGCCGAGCTCCGCAGGATCGCAGGGTAGATCAGCGGTAGAGCGCGGTGCTTGGGACGGCGGCCAGCACGTTGTACTGCCTCATAGCCAGGCGCCACCACTCGGCGAGCGACTCCGAGGGCTGGCTCCAGAGCTCCCGGTGCAGGCGGATCATCGACTGGGGGTCCAGGAGGAGCGCCATCTTCTCCTTGGGCGTGAAGCTGCCGGGCCCCTCCCTCAGGAGCCGGGACTGGAGCGTCGCGAACCACTCCCTGGCGCCGGCGCTCGGGCGGCGCTGCCTCAGGAGCGCCACGTGCATGGCGTTGATGTAGGGGTCTAGCACGGCCTGCATGAGCCCGTAGTCGGCCCGCAGGGGCTCGAACGGGGGCAGATGGCGGTAGCACTCGGCCAGGTTGTGCTCCAGCAGCCGGAGCTCCCCCGGGGGGTGGGTCTCCTCAGGGGTCAGGAATATCCCTATCTCCCTCGCCCGGCGCCCGAAGCTCGCCTTGCTGAGGAAGATCGACAGGGGGATAGAGAAGACGAGCCCGGCGAGGACGGGGCTCAGCCAGGCGAAGTACGCGGGGATCAGGATCAGCGACGACACCCCCCAGATCACGCCGAACATGGTCGAGACCCCGTGCGTGATGATCGCCTCCCGCCAGTCGGTGCCGTCCTCGTCGGCGGCGCGCTTCTGGGCGACCCAGCCGACACCCTGCCCGAGCAGAGTGAAGATGACGAACTTCGTGTTGAAGATCATGTTGATCGGCGCGAGGAGCATGGAGCCGGCGGATTCCAAGACGGCGCTGGCGGCGACCCGCCAGCGGCCGCCGTAGCGCTCCGCCTCGCCCCGGTCCCCGAGCACCACGACAACGCTCGCGAACTTGGGCAGGAAGAGCAGGAGCATCGTGAGGGAGAAGAGCGTCAGCGCCTCCGGCAGCGCCACCGTGTAGCCGAAAAGCGAGGTCGTGTCCGCCGACGACGAGCCGGCGTCCGCGACTCCGCTCGCGGACAGGTCCACCATCTCGACGGAGCTGAGGATGAGGAACAGCAGCCAGAGGGGCGAGGACACGTACGCCATCACCCCCATCAGCAGGTGGAACCGGTTGGCCGGCCGGAAGCCGCGGGCCGTGAGGAGCCACGTGTGCTGGAGGTTTCCCTGGCACCAGCGGCGGTCCCGCTTGGCGCTCTCGATCAGCGTCGGCGGGCCCTCCTCGTAGCTTCCCTCGACGTCGTGGGCGAGCCACACGGCCCAGCCCGCCTTGCGCATGAGCGCGGCCTCGACGAAGTCGTGGGACAGTATGCGCCCGCCGAAGGGCTCGTTGCCGGGCAGGCCGGGGAGCGAGCAGTGCTCCATGAACGGCTGCACCCGGATGATGGCGTTGTGGCCCCAGTAGTTCCCCTCGTGTTGCTGCCAGTAGTTGAGGCCGGCCAGGTAGAGCGGGCTGTAGATCCTGTTGGCGAACGCCTGCAGCCTTGAGTAGAGGGACTCCCCCCGGACCGTCCTCGGCGCGGTCTGGATGATCCCGGCTGAGGGGTTAGCCTCCATCATGGTCACGAGCCGCGCGAGGCACTCGCCCGTCATGATCGAGTCCGCGTCCAGGACCACCATGTAGCGGTAGTTCTTTCCCCAGCGCCTGAGAAAGTCGGCCACGTTGCCGGCCTTCTTGTTGATCGCCTGCCTGCGCTTCCGGTAGAAGATCTTCCCGAACCCGCCGACCTGCTTGCAGAGCTCGGCCCAGGCGACCTCCTCCCGGATCCACTGGTTGGGCTGGTTGGAGTCGCTCAGCACGAAGAAATCGAAGTTGTCGGCGCCCTCGAGCTTCTGGACCGAGCCGAAGACCACGCGCAGCCCCTCGAACACGCGGCTCACGTCCTCGTTGAACACGGGCATGACGATCGCCGTCGAGGCGAGCCGGTGGGGCCCGCCCTCCGGCGCCGACGCCGATATGCGGCTGCTGTCGCCGCCGCGGTTGATCACATAGAAGCCGACCAGCGCGGTGCAGAAGCCAACCGCGATCTGCGCGAAAAGCGGGACGAACAGGAGCAGGAGGATGATCTCCAGGCCCGTCAGCCCGTTGCCGTCGCGCCAGTAGAGGTCCGCGACGAACCACGTCGCGATGCTGACGAGGACGAACACGGAGGAGAAGAACAGGAACCGCCGCCGGTTGAGGCGGGCCGCGTCCATGTGCTCGGTTATGAAGATCCTCATCGTCAGCGCGTGAGGTAGAAGATCCCCGCCAGGCAGGCCGCGAACACGATCCAGAGGAACAGGGCGCGCATGACGGGCCACCGCTCGATGCGCTCGAGCGTCTCGCCCGCGGCCCCGGTGATCCGCCCGAGGTCTATCGGGCGCGGCACCATGCTCGACACGGCGAGGTCCGGGCCCGCCTCGAGGTTGCTGCTCCTCATGGCCTTCACGAAGTCGGGCGGGATGTTGTCCTCGTCAAGGAACGCGTAGGGCCACCGCTTCGGCCCGTCGCACAAGAGGAGCGACACCCTGCCGTCGATCGCCAGCCTGTCGTGGGGCTGGCCCTCCTCGTCCAGGACCTCGGCGAACCACGAGTCCATAAGCGCCTCCGTCTCCTCGGCCGCGACGGACGTCGGGTCGAGCGCGGGATGCTCGGCATGCCGGCGCGCCGCCCTCTCCAGGATCTTCTGGATCAGCCGGCTCTGGTGGAGGCGGTTGTGGACACGGTGCGCGCGCAGGTAGTCCTCGACGCGCACGTACGCCGCGTTCCAGGACTCCATCGTGCCCGTCTTCGGCCGGAAGGCCTCCGGCAGCCCGATGGCGGGCGCTGCGCCCTCCTGGCCTTGCGTCAGGGCTGCCACAGGTAGCTCCACGTCTCCGTGAGGACGTGGGGCGGCTTCCGCAGGAAACAGCGCATCTCCACCGGCCGTCCGGTGCCGTCCGGCCTGATCGCGAACGCAACCCTCCACGTGCCGTTGAACGGGTTCTTCTGGATGGTGGAATTGACGAACTTCGCGCCCGCCCCGACTGTCACCACGGCCTCGATCTGCGGGTCGGGGCCGTCCTTGTTCAGGTAGGTCCCGTCAAAGTCCACGACGAAGCGCTCGAGCTCCTTCTCCTGAGTCGCCGTCCGGCCCTGGCGCGTGCTGACGACATAGCCGGCCGGGGGGTGGATCTGGTCGATGAACCAGTGCAGCCTGTAGGACAGCTCGATGGGCTCGCCGGCCGGCGGAAGCGCGTCAGGGACCCAGAAGGCCGTGATGTTGTCTGCCGTCTCGTCTGGGGCGTGGAGCTCGACGAGCCTCACCGCACCCTTGCCCCACTGGCCCAGCGGCTCGACCCACGCGCTCGGTCGCATGTGGTAGTAGGCCTCGAGGTCCTGGTAGTTCTCGAAGTTGCGCTCGCGCTGCACGAGCCCGAAGCCCTTCGGGTTCTCGTCGGAGAACGCCGCGACCCGCGTCGAGTTGGGGTTCGTGAGCGGCCGCCAGAGCCACTCCCCCGCCCCGGTGTTGATCATCATGCCGTCGGAGTCGTGGACCTCCGGGCGGAAGTCGTCGTAGCTGATGTCGGAGTTCTTGCCGTGCCAGAACATGCTCGTGATGGGGGCGAGCCCCAGCACGCCCGGGTTGTGCCGGCAGTAGACCACCTCGTGGACCTGGGTGATGGTCTCCGCTCCGGGCGTGATCTGGATCTTGTAGGCGCCCGCGGCCGTCGGGCCGTCGAGGAGGGCGTACACGGTGAGCGCCTTCGCGTCCGCGGCCGGCTTCCCCACCCAGAACTCGCGGAAGACGGGAAACTCCTCGCCGCCGGGCTCGCCGGTATTGATCGCCAGGCCCCTGGCGGAGAGCCCGTAGAACGCGCGCTGGCAGAGGAAGCGGAAGTAGCTGACGCCGAGGAACGCCCCGAGCTCGTCGCCCGGCTTGTTGAGCGGGTACAGGATCCGGAGCCCGGCGAAGCCCGTGTTCGACGGTACCGACGGGATGCGGTTCTTGCCGTAGTCGAACATGCCCGGCGAGAACGCTACCGCCTCGACGCTCCTGGCCTGCACGATGTTGATCTGCACCGTCCTGTCGAAGCTGAAGCCGGGGTGGAAGAACTGCAGCTCGAAGGGCAGCCGCTCGCGACGCCACAGGGACTCGCCCGGGTTGAACCGGATGTCGCGGTACTGGTCGTAGTTGAGCTTGAGGAGCGACTCCGGGACGTTGGCGGGCCTCGGCGAATAGGGCTTGGACGCCAGCATCTTCGCCTCATAGCGGAGCACCTCGAAGTCGAAGACGAAGTCGGCGCCCCTGGCCCGCGGGCATGACAGCGCGGCGCCGGCCGCCAAAAGGAGAAGGGTTCGTATGGAGTTTGAGTTCAAAGGAAAAACCCGCGCTGCTTTTCGGTCACGGGGATGCTGGCGCGTTCCATGACCTTCAGCAAATCCTCCCAGATGAGGCGCTTCGTGCGGTTGACGGGATTGCGCAGGATGTAGCTCGGGTGGTAGGTGACCATGAGGGGCCGTCCGCCGAAGTCGTGCCAGCGGCCGCGGACCTCGCCCAGCGCCCCGAACGCCTTGGGCCCGAGCAGGCCCTTGGCCGCCGTGGCGCCGAGCGCGACAAGGAGCCTGGGGTTCACGATCTCGATCTGGGCCCTGAGGTAGGGCAGGCAGTGGGCCATCTCGGCCTCGGTCGGGGGCCGGTTGCCCGTCTGCACGCCGTCTGCGCCCGGGGGGAGGTCCGGGCGCCAGTTCATGATGTTTCCGATATAGACGTCCGAACGCGAAAGGCCCATGCCGCCGATCATCTTGTTGAGCAGCTGGCCCGCGGGCCCGACGAAGGGCTCGCCCTGGACCTCCTCCTCCGCGCCCGGCGCCTCGCCCACGAACATGATCGCCGCGTCGAGGCTGCCTACCCCCAGGACGACCTTCTTGCCGGGCCTCACCTTTGAGCGGCACACGGGGTCGGCGAGCACCATCTGGCCGAGCGCGGCCCACTGCGCGGCCTTGTCCCCCGCCGGGAGGATGACGGAGGGCGGGGCCGGGGCCTGCGCCGCGGGGGGCGTTCCGACCGGCGGGCGCCGGGGCGCCGCGGCGGGGGCGGCGGCTGGGGCGGCGGGCCGGCCCTCCACCGACTTTCTCAGGGCGGCCAGGCCCTCGTCCGTGACCGTCACGCTGTCCACCCCGGCGGCCTTCAGCCGGCGAAGCTCATCAGCGATCGCGTTTAGGGCGAGGCGCATGTTCAGCCCGAGAGGACCCTCCGGGACTGCAAAAGCTTCTCCACGTACTTGCCCAACATGTCGAATTCCAGGTTGACCGCGTCGCCCACGCCGCGGACGCGCAGGTTCGTCACCTCGAGCGTGTGGGGGATTATCCAGACCGCGAACGAGTCACCCTCCACCTCCGCCACCGTGAGGGATATTCCGTCCACGGCCACGCTCCCCTTGGCGACAAGCAGCCGGCCGCACCCCTCGGGGCCGCGGACCCGCAGGTACCGGTCCTTTCCGCGGGACTCGAAGACCTCGATCACGCCCGGGCCGTCGATGTGGCCCGTGACGAAATGGCCGCCAAGGCGGCCGTCGGCCCTCATGCTTCGCTCCAGGTTCACCGGTGCCCCCGGTACGACGGAGTGCAGGTTCGTCAGGCGCCGGGTCTCCTCGAGGACGTCGAACGTTATCCCGCCACCGTCGAAGGCGACCGCGGTCAGGCAGCAGCCGTTGACCGCGATGCTCTCGCCCTGGGCGGCGTGGCCCTGGATCCCGCGGGCGCAGACCCTCAGCCTCCAGGAGGCGGAAGCCCTCGCGAAGGACTCCACCTCGCCGGTCTCCTCGATGATTCCGGTGAACATGGCCCTCCTCAGTGCAGCTTTATCCTGAGGACGGCGGTGTCGCTCCCGCGGCTCACGAGGAACACGGTCTCGGACCTGGTGGCGTCCTTCTCTATGTCGGTCAGCTTCTGCGCGGCCGAGGCAAAATCCGCGATCTCGGCCCCGTCTATCTCCTTGATCCAGTCGTCGGGCCGCAGCCCGGCGAGGTCCGCCGGGCTGTTCGGCTTCACGAGGTGGGCGACCACGCCGCTCAGGTCGCTGACCTTGGAGTGCCGGGCGATCGCATCGCCGTAGACGAACTCGCGGGCGCTGAACCCGATCTTCTCGAAGTACTCCCGGTCTGCCTCCCGGACCAGGCGCGGCTCCTCCGCGAGCGTGGACTTTAGCTCGAGGCGTTCGGACCCCCGCAGGACCGACAGCGCCATCGCTTCTCCCGGGGCGTGGGCCGCGATCTGCCGCTCGACGAAGTCGACGACCACGCGGTCGGGTTTGAAGCGCGGCAGCGGCTTGCCGTCGATGCCGAGGATGATGTCGTGCGCCTTGAGCCCGGCCTTCTCCGCGGGGCTGCCCTCGAGAACCTCGCTCACGACGGCGCCCGACTGGGACTCAAGCTTCAGGAAGGCGGCCACCTCGCGGTCCATCGGCTCGAGGCCGTAGGCGCCGAGCCACGCGAGGGGGCGGCCGAACACGTTCTTGGGGATCCTGCCGATGTAGGGAAGGACCTCGTCGGCGGTCAGGAAGGCGCTGCTCTCCTCTATATTGACGAGCATGATCGGGGAGCCGTCCCTGTCGGCGCCCGAGAATTCCACGAAGGTCTGCCCAAACGAGCTGGAGCCGAGCCCGACAAATCGGCCGTCGCGGTCGAACACCGGGAGGCCCGGCCCGGCGACCTCCTGCTGGGCTATCGCCGTGCGCTGCGGCAGAAGCTGCAGGAGCGCCACGCTGCTGCGCAGGATGTACGGGGTGAAGTCCTCGTCCTTGTTGCGGATGCCGATCCCCCACACCTCGTCAGCGAGCGCCGCAATGCGGGGCGCCCCCGGTCCGGCGAACGCCGTCACCGGCACGAGCCTGCTGAGGATAGCCGCGCTCGCCCGGACGAAGTGCCAGCCCGTGTAGGCGTCCCGCCCGAGGTACTCGGCGGGCGTGCCCTCGGGGTCGCCCGGCAGGTAGACCTTGAAATCCTTGATCTGCTTCGGGGCGATGCGCAGGTCGATCGCGGCCGACGGAAGGATGATGGTCCCCTGCGAGTCGACGACCGTGCCGTACGCCACGGTGGGGCGCCGCTCCAGCTCGGTCTGGGTCACGTATTCCACGGCCACGGCGCACTTTACCCGCTCCGCCCACAGGGCTGGCAGGTCGGCTGCGCGGGCGCCGGCGGCGCAGGACGCCGCGGCAAGGATTAGGGTGGAGAACTTCACGGCTTAAGGACCACGAGTGCCACGCGGCGTTCCCGCTGCACCTCAAAGAGCGTGGGTGCGGGCCTCGAGGCGTAGGCGGCGTCGGTCGCCCGGATGACGTCGAGCGAATCCACGGGGCTCTGGTTTATCTTCGTAATGATGTCGCCCCGCGCGAGGCCGGCGACCTCCGCCGGGAATCCCCTCTGGATGCCGATCACGAGGACGCCGGTGTCGTCGGGCAGTTGGTTCTCCCGGGCGAAGGCGCGGGAGACCTTCCTGACGCCGATGCCCCATGTGTCGGAGACCCACTCCTCGCCCATGCGGCTCTCGAGCTTGGTCGTCACCAGCGCCGCGGAGGCCTCGGAGGACCCCCGCTTGTAGTCGAGGACCAGCGACGAGCCCACGGGAAGGCTCGCGATCGTGTTCTGGATCGTCGGGAGCTGCTCGGGGAAGCGGCCGTCGACCTTCCTGCCGTCGATCGAGAGGATGATGTCCCCCGCCTTGAGGCCCGCCTCCGAGGCGGGCGAGCCCGACTCGACGCTGTCGATCAGGACGCCCGAGTTCACGGCGAGGTCGTAGAACCCCTCGAGGTCCTGGAGGGCCTTGGGGATGATGCCGATGTAGCTTCGCGTGATCGAGCCGTCCTTGACGAGGCCCGCGACCACCCGCTTGGCGGCCACGGAGGGTATGGCGAAGCCCAGGTTGTTCGCGCCGAGGTAGGCCCGGGACGTGATCCCGACGACCCGGCCGTCCTCGGTCACGAGCGGGCCGCCCGAGTTCCCGGGGTTGATGGCCGCGTCGGTCTGGAGCCAGCTGTTGAAGTTGCCTGTCTCGTAGCCGTCGACGCCCTCGGTGTCCTCGAAATAGCGGTTGTTGTTGGAGATGATGCCCCGGGTCACGGTGCGCGTGAGCCCGTGCGGCGTGCCGACCGCATAGACGGTCTCCCCCACGTAGAGCTTCTCGCTGTCCCCGAACTCGGCGTGCTTGAATGTGAGACCGCGCTTCTTCACGTCGTCCAGGTTCAGCCTGATGAGCGACAGGTCCGTCCAGTGGTCCCAGCCGATGAGCTTCGCGTTCACCCGCTCGAGGCTGGCAAGGGTCACGTTGATATCGACCGCCCGGGGCCCGGCCACGTGGGCGTTGGTGAGGATCAGCCCGTCCTGGCTGAGTATGACCCCGGAGCCTATGCTGGCGTCTATCCTGCGCGCTCCGTCCTCGTAGTTGACCTCGCTCACGTCGATCCGGACCACGGAGTCGAGCAGCCTGTCAAATCCCGAGCTCATCGAGGCCCCCGCCGGGGTGGCGAACGGGGCGAAGAGCAGCGCGGAGGCGCCCAAGATTGACCGGAAGAGCGATTGGTTCACCATGGTGGGTTTCACGAAATGGATGCCTTGAGCAAAGACTACGACTTTCAGGAAATTGAGCGCCGCTGGCAATCTTTCTGGGAGCGCGACCGCACATACCGTGCAGGGATAGACCCTTCCCTGCCAAAGTACTACATCCTCGACATGTTCCCGTACCCCTCCGGCTCGGGCCTCCACATAGGCCATCCCGAGGGCTACACCGCGACCGACATCATCGCCCGCTTCAGGAGGGCCCGGGGCTTCGACGTGCTCCACCCGATGGGATGGGACGCCTTCGGGCTGCCGGCGGAGCAGCACGCCGTGAAGACCGGGACCCACCCCGCCGCGAACACCCAGAACAACATCTCCAACTTCAGGCGCCAGATAAAGGCCCTCGGGTTCTCCTACGACTGGGGCCGCGAGGTCGACACCACCGACCCCAAGTACTTCCGCTGGACGCAGTGGATCTTCCTCCAGCTCTTCAGGCGGGGGCTCGCCTATGTGGACGAGCGCCCGGTCTGGTGGTGCCCGGAACTGCGCACGGTCCTTGCGAACGAGGAGATTGTCGACGGCAAGAGCGAGATCGGGGGCTTCGCCGTGGAGCGGCGCAACCTGCGCCAGTGGGTCCTGAGGATCACGGCCTACGCCGACCGGCTGCTCTCGGGCCTGGAGGCCGTGGACTGGCCCGACTCGACGAAGCGGATGCAGGCGGCCTGGATCGGCCGGAGCGAGGGCGCCGAGGTGGCCTTCGGCCTCGAGGATCCCGACCTCGGGGGCCTGCGCGTCTTCACCACCCGGCCGGACACGCTCTTCGGCGCCACCTACATGGTGCTGGCGCCGGAGCACGCCCTGGTCGACGCGCTGACGTTGCCCGGGCAGAGGGCGGAGGTCGCCGCCTACCGAAGGAAGGCCGCCTCGAAGAGCGACCTCGAGCGCACGGACCTCGCCAAGGAGAAGTCGGGCGTCTTCACGGGCTCCTTCGCGACCAACCCCGCCAACGGCGCCAGGATCCCGATCTGGGTCGCGGACTACGTGCTCACGGGGTACGGGACGGGCGCCATCATGGCCGTGCCCGCCCACGACGAGCGCGACCATGAGTTTGCGCTTCGCTACGGCCTTCCGGTCGTGGCCGTGATCGAGCCGCCCGGCGGGCCCGGGGACGCCGCGGAGACACGGCTTCCGTACACGGGCGACGGCCGGCTCGTGCGCTCCGGCGCCTACACGGGCCTCGAATGGCGCGAGGCCAAGCGGCGAATCACGGACGACCTCGCCGCGAGGGGCGACGCGAGGCACTCCGTCAACTACAAGCTGCGCGACTGGCTCTTCTCGAGGCAGAGGTACTGGGGCGAGCCGATCCCCATCGTCTGGGTGAGCGCGGACGACTACCGCCGCGCGGCGCCCGCGCTGGCGGGCAGCCTCCCGGCGGAGCCGGTGTCCTACGAGGAGGGCGGCGTCGCCCGCTTCGCCCTGCCGCTGCCCGACTCCGCGCTGCCCCTCGAGCTTCCCCCGGTCCAGTCGTACCTGCCGAGCGGCACCGGGGAGAGCGCCCTGGCGAACGTCCCCGATTGGGTCTCCGTCTGGTACGACACGGCGACCGGCAGGGCGGTGCCGGCCTCCGGGCCCAGGCCCGAGGGCGACACGTGGGTGCGGGCCCGGCGCGAGACCAACACGATGCCTCAGTGGGCCGGCTCCTGCTGGTACTACCTGCGCTTCACCGACCCGCACGACGACCTCCAATTCGCGTCGCCGCGGGCCCTGGCGCGGTGGGGCGGCCCCGACCTCTACGTCGGGGGCGCCGAGCACGCCGTCCTCCACCTCCTCTACGCCCGGTTCTGGCACAAGGTGCTCTTCGACATCGGGAAGGTGCCGACGGACGAGCCCTTCACGAGGCTCTTCCACCAGGGGATCATCCTCGGCGAGGACGGCGAGAAGATGTCCAAGACGCGCGGCAACGTCGTCAGCCCCGACTCGGTCATAGAGAGCCACGGCGCCGACAGCCTGCGCCTCTACCTCATGTTCCTCGGGCCGCTCGAGGCGATGAAGCCCTGGAGCCTGAGGGGGATCGAGGGCGTCCACCGCTTCCTCCACAAGGTCTGGCATGACTTCGTCGGCGAGGACGGCCGCGCCAACCCGAAGATCGCCGACGGGGCCACCGACTCGGCCGAGCTCCAGAAGCTCCTGCACGAGACGATCAAGAAGGTCGGGGACGACATCGACTCCATGCGCTTCAACACGGCCATCTCGCAGATGATGATCTTCGAGAACGCGCTCCACAAGGAGGCCAGGGTCAGCCGGGCGGCAGCGCTCGCGTTCATCCAGGTGCTCGCCCCCTTCGCGCCGCATTTCGCGGAGGAGGTCTGGTCGCGGCTCGGCGCGCCGGGCCTCGCGTCGGTGGCACCCTGGCCGAAATACGACCCCGCGAAGATGTCCGCCGCGGAGGTGCGCCTCGTCTTCCAGGTCAACGGGAAGCACCGCGGCGACCAGCTCGTCCCGGTCGGCCTCGACCAGGAGGGCGCCCTGGCCGTCGCGAAGGCGAACGAAAAGGTGGCCCCGTTCCTCTCGGGAAAGAGCATCGTCAAGGTCGTGTACGTCCCGGGCAGGATCCTGAACCTCGTCGTCGCCCCCCCATGAGCGCGGAGCAGTGGGCCGCGGTCGACCGCTACATCTCCGATCGCCTGGTGCCCGATGACCCCATTCTCGACGCCGTGCTTCGTGAGTGCGCCGCGTGCGGCCTCCCGGACATCCATGTCTCCCGGAACCAGGGCAAGATGCTCCAGCTTCTGGCGCAGTCCCATGGCGCGTCGCTCATCCTCGAAATCGGCACCCTTGGGGGCTACAGCACGATCTGGCTCGCCCGGGCGCTTCCGCCCGGAGGGCGCCTGGTCACCCTGGAATACGAGCCCAGGCACGCCGAGGTCGCCCTCAGGAACATCGAGCGCGCGGGCCTTTCGGCAGTGGTCGACCTGCGGGTCGGCCGGGCGCAGGACACCCTGCCGCGCCTGGCCGCCGAGGGCCTCGGGCCCTTCGACTTCATCTTCATCGATGCTGACAAGTCGGGCTACCCGGAGTATTTTGAGTGGTCGATGAGGCTCTCGCGCAAGGGAAGCCTCATCATAGCCGACAACGTCGTCCGCAACGGGGCGGTGGCCGACTCGGACACCGCCGACCCGCTCGTACGGGGGATCCGCCGCATGAACGAATTGGTCGCCGCGGAGCGGCGGGTCAGCGCCACCGCCATCCAGACGGTCGGGGCGAAGGGATATGACGGCTTCATGGTGGCCCTCGTGACAGCTTAGGGGCCACGCGGCGTTCGGGATTGCCGCGCGTCCCTTCCTTGCCGGAATATCGGGCACCGCGAGCGAACGAGTTTCAACCGATCCGTCCCACATGTCCCACCACACGGCCACAATCTCCTGGAGGCGGACGAGTCCCGACTTCCTCAAGGGCGCCTATTCCCGGGAGCATACATGGACGTTTGACGGCGGCCTCGTGGTTCCCGCCTCGCCGTCGCCGTCCGTCGTTCGCGAGCCTTATTCCAACCCGGCCAACGTCGACCCGGAGGAGGCCTTCGTGGCCGCCCTGTCGAGCTGCCACATGCTTTCCTTCCTCTACGTGGCCTCGCGCCACGGCTTCCAGGTAGACTCATATCAGGATGATGCAAAAGGCCTTATGACAAAAAATGACAAGGGCGTCCCCTGGGTCAGCTCGGTCGTCCTGCGCCCGAGAATCACCTACAGCGGCGACAAATTGCCCTCCGTCTCGGAGGTGAAGGAGCTCCACCATCTGGCGCACGAGCAGTGCTACATCGCAAATTCGGTCAAGACCGAGGTGACCGTCGAATGACCCGCGGCGGCGGCCCCAAGTCCGCCGCCCGATTTGGGTCGCCGGGGCGCCTTTCGAGGCGCCTAATCGGGCGAACGAAAAGGAGAGCTTTCCCTCTGACCGGCGAAGACCTACGCAATTATACTCTCTTGCTAGAATTGACCGGAGATCGTAGTTTGTCGGCGTGATAAAAACACGCCCACTCCTGCCCTACTTCATTGCTGCGCTACTCGCCGCGGCGGTCGCGCACGCGGAGGGAGCAAAGAAGAACCCGAGCAGCAAGCTCTATGTCGCCGACACGAACGGCGACACCCAGATAGACACGGGCACCGAGATCGACGACCTGACGACGAAGTCGGTCTACACCGCCGAGGGGACGACCATCGAGTCGAAGGCCAATTCGAACGCCTCCGTGGTGCTTTCAAACGGCACCGGGATCTATTTCGACGTCAACACGCGCGTCGTCATCAAGAACTTCGTGCAGGAGGCCTTCCGCCCCAACCGCTCCGACGTCGAGGACGAGCCCTCGCTTTCAGACACAAAGCTGATCATCGACCACGGCGTGATCGGGGTCTCCACGAGCAAGCTCGTCGCCGGGAGCACGATGATCTACGAGACCTCGCTCGCGACCGCCTTCATCCGCGGGCGCCAGGCGGTGATCGCCGCGTCGGACAATCAGACCGTGATCTCGATGATCCAGGGTGAGGCGACCGTCCAGGCGGGCCCGACGGGCCAGCCCCTGCTCATCAAGGAGCACCAGCAGTTCATCGTCCACCCGGGCAACTCGGGCCAGCCGAATGTCGGAACCATCCAGGAAGTCCCGGCCGGCCAGGACGAGGAGGCCGAGAAGTGGCTCGAGGAGCGGGTGCTCACCGCCGACGCCGCGCGAAAGCTTGTCTATTTCGAGGTGCAGGCGCGCAAGGGCTCCGATGGCGATATCTCGCTCTTCGATGGATCGGGTTCGGGATCGGGATCAGGATCAGGATCAGGTTCGAATTCATCGGGGAACGAAATAGTTCCCGTGCCCGTCGTTCCGGCGAATCCGACGGTCCAGCCGAACGTAAGCCCGGCTAACCTCATCAGCCGGTAAACCGGCTGCCCCTCGCCTGCACGGAGTCCATGAAATTGCAGAATCGATTGCTCACGGCAGCGGCCGTGGTGGCTGCTGCCGTCTCCTCTCCCCCCGCCCGCGGGCTGGTGTCCCTGGAGGACGGCAAGGATCACCTGTTCGTCGACGGGTCGGTTGAGATGGGCTACGACTCGAACGTCTTCGCGAATTCGTCGAGCGGCGGCAGCATGGTCTACCAGGGCTCGCTCGGAATCAGCTTCACGCGCAGGGCCGGCTGGATAGGGGTCAATGCCTCGGCGTCCCTGGACTGGGCCCGCTACGGCAGCTTCAGGGAGCAGGACTACATGGACCCGAAATTCACGGCCGAGCTCACCAAGCAGACCGGCCGGACGACCGGCTCTCTCACCATGAGCGTGCAGCGCGAGGACCGCGCCGACGTCACGATCAACACGCGGGACGTCTCCTGGAACTACGACGCCGGGCTCAATTTCCAATATCCCGTGATCGAGCGCTACTCCATTGCAGGGTCAATCGACTACAACCGGATCGTCTACCAGGACCAGGCGCTGTTCACGAACCTGACGACATACACGGAGAACCTCTACCTCTACTACATCCTCAACGAGCAGAGGGACCTCTTCATTGACTACCGCCTCCGGAATTCCGACGAGGCCGGCGGCACCTTCGACGTCGACAACTCGCTGTCCGCCGGCGTGAGCGGCAAGGTTTACGGGCCCTTCAACGGCTCGCTCCAGGTGGGCTACGAGACGAGGTCGTCCCACGGCGGCCCCGACAATGGTGAGTCCTTCGACGACGTCACCGTGAGCGGCACAGCGACCTGGAACATGAGCCGAAGGATGACCCTCACGGCGACCCTGGCCCGTGACTACACCACAACCGCGACCGCCCAGTCAATCGAGGCCACCAGCGCGGGGCTCACGTTCCAGGACTCCTTCACCGCTAAGGCCAGCGGCAACCTGGCGGGGCTCGTCGGGGAAAACGAGTTCCTCGGCGACGAGGGCATACTCGAGCCGAGCGGGCAGCGCAGGGTCGACACGTTCGTTGACCTCAGCACGGCCTATTTCTACACAGTAAACCAGCACCTGAAGGCCTCCGTAAGCTACAGTTACTACCTCAGCCACTCGACCCTGGCCTACGCCGACTTCCCGAGGGAGCAGCTTGACTTCACCCTCTCGTCGCACTGGTGACGCACAAAACCGTGAACACACTCCTGAGAACCCTGCTGCTCGGCGCGCTCGCGCTCGCGGCGCTCGTCCCCTGCCGAGCCGAGGACGCCAGCGCGGGAGGCGGTTCCCCCAAGAACCGGGAGTACAAGATCCGGGCGACGGACAAGCTGAGGATCACCATCTTCCAGGAGGACGACCTGTCGACGGTGAGCCGCGTCGACGCCAAGGGCACGGTCAACCTCAACCTCATTGGCGAGGTCCGCGTCCGCGGGCTGACGCTGGACGAGGCCGAGCGGGTGATCGAGAACGCCTACAAGGACGGCCGCTACCTCAGGAAGCCCGCGGTGACCGTCGCGATCGAGGACTACGCACCCCGCGAGGTCTCGATCCAGGGGCAGGTGAAGAACCCGGGCCGCTATCCCCTTCCGATCGAGTCGTCGATGAGCGTGCTGGACCTGGTCACGAAGGCCGGGGGCTTCACGGACACCGCGCAGGGCACGGCCGTGCGGATCACGCGGATCCTTCCGGACGGCTCCACCCGGGTCATAACGCTCGACGTCGAGAGCCTGATAAAGGGCAGGAGCAACGCGAAGACCAACGGGGAGAACAACGCCCTGCTGCTCGAGCCGGACGACATTGTCTACGTGCCCGAGCGGATCATCTGAAGCCGCCCCTAACCAAGATGTCCGACAACGCCAACACGAGACCCCCGAAGCAGCCCTCGCGCCCGCAGGACGACGAGGCCATCGAGCGCCGGACGCTGCGCGACTATTACATCATCCTGCGCGAGCGCGTCTGGATCTCGCTGCCGATCGCCGTCGTGGTTGCGCTGGGCTTCTTTTACATGCAGGCGCGCAAGACGCCGATCTACGAGGCCGTGGCCACCCTCCAGTTCGAGAAGCCCGAGACGGTCGTCACGAGCCAGGGGGTCACCGACCCGTCGGTCCGCTCCGACATGGACCTCAACACCTACATCCACGACATCAACAGCAACAAGGTGCGCTCGGATGTCGTCCAGTCCTTCACGGCCACCGAGCGCGCCATCCTCGCGCGGGCCGCGATGAAGCGCCTGCCCCCGGGGTCGACGCCCCCGCCGGCAGGGGCGCTCCTCGGGTCGGTCGACGCGGAACCGCTCAGGAACAGCTTTCTCATCTCGATCACCGTGCGCCATGAGGACCCTGAGGCGGCGGCGCTTGTCGCCAACCGGTACGTCGAGAAGTTCATGGACTACCTGTTCGAGAGCGTGGGCGGAAAGAACGAGGACGCCGTCGCCTACCTCAAGACCCGGGCCAAGGAGCTCCAGAAGGACTCCGAGGACGCGGACAAGCAGCTCCAGGAGTACATGCGCGCGCACAACCTCGTGTCGCTGGACAAGAGCATCAACATCGTCTCCGACAATCTGAAGTCGGTTAACGCGGCCCTTACCGGCGCCAGGCTCGACATGCTGGGCGTCGAGGAGCTGGTCCAGGAGGTCGCGGACTTCAAGAAGGAGGGCAAGGACCTGCTCGAGATCTCCTACATCGCGACACACGGCTCGGTGCCCACCCTCAAGTCCCAGCTCAACGACGCCGAGCAGACCCAGGCCCTCCTCATGGAGCGCTACCTCGAGAGGCACCCGAAGGTAATCGACAACGCGAACAAGATCGCGATCACCAAGGTCCAGCTTGCCAACGCCGTCGACCTCGCCATCGCGGACCTCAACACCCGCCTCGCCGCCGCGAAGGACAGCGTCGAGGCGCTCCAGAAGGAGAACGCCGCGCAGGAGGCCAAGGAGCTCAGCCTTCGGGCGCTGAGCGTCGACTTCGACTCGCTGCAGACAAGGGCCACGGTCGCGAAGAACTACTACATGGAGATCCTGGACAGGCTGAACCAGACCACGACGTTCAAGAACCTGGACAAGATTTCGCTCCACCCCCTGGACAGGGCGACGACGCCCGGCGGGCCCATCTCGCCGAACATCCCGGGCATAACGCGCACCAGCGTCGGCCTCGGCGTCATCGTCTTTCTCGCGATCGCGATCGGGCTCGGCTTCATCGACGACCGCATCAAGAGCGCCTGGGACGTCGAGTCCTTCATCGGCGTGCACCTCCTCGGGATCATCCCCCAGCTGGGCGCCGTGCGCGACGACGAGAAGATCGTCCTCAACGACTCGGGGGGCGGGAACGAGTCGGGCAACGAGGCGTTCCTCGGGCTCTACAGCTCGGTCAAGATCCAGTCGAAGCTGGATTTCCCGAAGACCATGCTGATCACCAGCACGATCCCCGGCGAGGGAAAGACGCTCATCTCGTGCAACCTTGCGGCCTGCTTCGCGAGGCACGGCAAGAAGACGCTCCTGATGGACTGCGACCTGCGCCGCCCGATGCTGCACAGGCATTTCCGGCAGCAGAACACGGCGGGGATCATCTCCTGGTTCGAGCACGGCGCCCACCTCGACGGCGACGTGCTGACGAACCCCGAGCTCGGGATCATCAAGCTGGGCGAGAACCTCTGGCTTCTCACGTCGGGCGGGAGGTCGAAGAGCCCCACGGAGCTCCTCGAGAACCCCATCTTCCCGCAGCTCCTCGAGCGCATGAAGAAGCAGTTCGACCTTGTCGTCATCGACTCGCCGCCGATGGGCGCCGTGACCGACGCCATGCTGATCGCGGAGCGCGCCGACGAGGTCATCTTCGTCTGCCGCTTCAACCGCGCCTACCGCAAGCACATCAAGCTCTACATCAAGGCCCTAAGGGAGGGAAAGAACGAGATCCTCGGCATCGTGCTCAACGGCCTGTCTCCCCGGAGGATCGAGTACTACTCGAACTACCGCTACTACAGGAGCTACAAGAAGTACTACGGCGCGCAGACCTGAGGCATCCACCGTCCGTGGCGACGCCGCTTTCAGCTTACCTTCCGCCGACGTTCGACCCCAGGCTGCCGGTCGCGCTCATCGCGGGCCAGGGTATCTATCCCGCGCTCGTGGCCAAGGCCGCCCGGGCGGCCGGCGTCCCCCTGCGCCTGATCGCCTTCGAGGGCGAGACAGCCTCGGAGCTCGTGGCCTCGTTCCCGGAGTCCGAGCGCCACTCCGTCCATGTCGGCCAGGTCGGCAAGACGCTCCGGCTGCTCGAGAGGTCCGGGGCCGGCTATGCCATCATGGCCGGGCAGGTCACGCCGAGGCGCCTTTTCGACGGCCTGAAGCCCGACCTCAAGGCCGCGCAGATCCTCCTGTCGCTCAAGAGGCGCAACGCGGAGACGATCTTCGGGGCAATCGCAAAGGAGATCGAGGCCCTGGGGGTGCGGCTCCTGGACGCGCGCGCGTTCCTGGACGACCAGCTCGCCTCCGCCGGCTGCATGACCGGCGGCCGGTTTCCGGTCGACAAGGAGTACCTGGAGCACGGGGTGCACATCGCCCGCGAGTGCGCGCGCCTCGACATAGGCCAGGGGTGCGTGGTGCGCAAGGGGACCGTGCTCGCCGTCGAGGCGTTCGAGGGCACGGACGAGATGCTCAGGCGGGCCGGCGGGCTCAAGGCCGACGAGGCGCTCTTCGTCAAGACCGTGAAGGCCCGCCAGGACTACCGCTTCGACGTCCCGTGCTTCGGGATGAAGACCCTGGAGACGATGCGCGACTCGGGCCTGCGCGCGGCGGCCCTCGAGGCGGGGGGTGTCATCCTCCTCGACAAGCCGGCGGTGATCGAGAGGGCGCGGGCCTGGAAGATAAGCCTCCTCGGCTTCTGACGGATGCCTCTCGGGGCCGCTTGCCCTTTGGCGCCAGGCGGGTCAAGGTGCGGCTGTATCGGCGCCCGCCGGTACGCAATCCCATGCAAAACGACGTCGTAGCCGCAACGGTCAAGGGGGTCGCGCCGACCCCGAACGGCTGCGCCGTCTTCCTCGGGAACGACGAGAAGACGTTCGTGATCTACGTCGACCGCTCCGTCGGCAATGCGATCCAGATGACCATAGAGGGCAAGAAGAAGCACAGGCCCATGACCCACGACCTCATCGGAAGCATCCTGGTCGGCCTCGGGACCAAGCTGGAGCGGATCGTGATCAACGACGCCCGCGAGGAGACCTTCTTCGCGAGGATCCTGCTCTCCATGGAGAACGAGCTCGGCACCAAGATTGTCGAGATAGACGCCCGGCCGAGCGACTCCATCGTCCTGTCGCTCCAGCAGAAGCGCCCGATCTACGTGGCGCGCGCCGTGTTCGACGCCGTCGAGGACAGGACGGAGAGCCTCGAGCAGTGGCGCAAGCAGCTGAACGAGCCCGGCGCGGAGCTTCCCTGAGCGTGCCCCAGAGACTGCCGGAGCCCCTGGCCCCGGGCCAGCCCCTTACCGCGCTGGCCCCCATGCAGGACGTGACGGACCTCGCGTTCATGCGGGTCATCGCGGGCTACGGGCCCCCCGACTACTTCTTCACCGAGTTCTTCCGCGTGCACGCGCAGTCCAAGCCGGAGCGCCACATCCTGCGGAGCATCGATGAGAACGACACGGGCCGCCCGGTGTTCGCCCAGATGATCGGCGAGGACATCCTCCACATGGTGAGGACCGCCCAGGAGCTGGCGCGCCACCCGGTCGCCGGCATCGACGTCAACCTCGGCTGCCCCGCCCCCAAGGTCTACAAGAAGAACGTCGGCGGCGGGCTGCTCCGGGACCCCGAGCGGATCCGCGCCATCCTGGCCGCGCTGCGCGAGGCCGTGCCCGGGCTCCTCACGGTCAAGATGCGGATCGGCTTCGACGACGCCTCCAACTTCGCGCGGATCCTGGACATCGTGAACGAGAGCCGGGTCGACCTGCTGACCGTCCACGGGCGGACGGTGCGCGAGATGTACCGGAGCGAGGTGCACTACGACAGGATCGCCCAGGCCGCGTCCGCGTCGAGGTGCCCCGTGCTCGCGAACGGCAACGTCACGTCGGCCCCGAGGGCGGCCGCGGTCGCGAGGGAGACGGGGGCCGCGGGCGTGATGATCGGGCGCCACGCGATCCGCAACCCGTGGATATTCCGGCAGTGCCGCGAGCAGTTCTCGGGGCTGCCCGCCGCGCGCATATCGCTCCTGGACGTCCGGGAGTACGTCGACCGCCTCTACAGGGAGACGCGCGCCCCCGGGGTGCCGGAGCGGGCGCACGTCAACAAGATGAAGAAGTACCTCAACTTTGTCGGCCAGGGCGTCGACCCGCAGGGTGCGTTCCTGCACGACATGCGGCGGGCGGAGTCCGAGAGCGAGCTGTTCGGGATATGCGACCGGCACCTGCGGGCATCAGGCGAGTTTTCGCCCGAGCCCCACCCCGGCGTCATCGCGAGGCCCAACTGCGAGACGCCGGAGGACGCCGACGGCTGCTCGCTGGAGACGGTGACGGCCTAGTAGGTGAAGAACCGGGATCCCGTGACGATCCACGCCCCGGCCGGAGTCCTCGCCAGCCTGAGCTCGCATCCGAGCCCGCTAAGCCCGGGCGAGTCGGAAAGGTAGACCGTCAGTCGTTCCGCCCCGTCGATCCTGATCGTGCGTATCCTCTGGGGCAGCTCGGCGGGCGTCGCGGGATGCTGCCTCCTGTAGCCTTCGACGGCCGAGGCGACCTCGGAGTAGCTCCAATCCCCCCTGGCCGGCGAGGCGCAGGCCGCGAGCAGGGCGAAGGCGAGAATGGCGACGAACGCTCGGCTCATACCGGTGCCGCTCCAAAGAGGCGGCTCAGGCCCTACTCCAGGCCGAGCGACTTGCGCCCCGCCTCGGAGATCATGCGCGGATTCCAGACCGGGTCCCAGACGATGTGGACCTTCGCCCGCTCGACGCTGGGAAGCGCCGCGATCTTCTGCCGCGCGTCCTCGGCGATCACGGGGCCCATCCCGCAGCCCGGTGCCGTGAGCGTCATCTTGACGTCCACCGCGTTCGCGCCGGAAGGGGTCTTCTCGATCGAGAGGTCGTAGATTAGGCCCAGGTCGACGATGTTGACGGGGATCTCGGGGTCGAAGCACGTGCGCATCGCGTCCCAGACGGCCTTCTCGCTGAACTCCCCGGCGGGCGCCTGCGAGGCGTCGGAAAGGGTCAGGCCCTCGATCGCGGACGCGTCCTCCCGGGCCACCCGGAATATGCCCGTCGCGGTGCGGACCGTCACGTTTCCGCCGAGCGTCTGGACGACGTCCACGGACTGGCCAGCGGCCAGCGTCGTCGCGTCGCCGGCGGGAATCGCCGTTGCCGGGCAGTCCCTGAGGATCCTGTGCGCCATGGTCAGTGGATCACGAGCTCGACCGGCATCCTCGCGTAGACGCCCTTGGGGTCGTTCAGCGAACGCAGCCACGAGAACTCGCTTTCGATCCGGTCGGTGACGTCGCCCAGAAGGCCCGCCGGGCGGACGCGTAGGCTGACGGGCTGGAACTTGCCCATGTACTCGGCAATGGCCTCGGAGAGGGTCCTCGACTTCGGGTACTCGATGACCCGGTAATGGTCCCCCAGGTTGGCCTGCTTCGCGGCGTAGCGTGTCGCGGCCTCAAGGCCCCCTATCTCGTCCACGAGGCCTATCCTCTTGGCTTCCGTGCCCGACCAGACGCGGCCCTGGGCGATCTCCTCCACCCGGCTGAGCGGAAGGTTGCGCCCCTCGGCCACCTTGGCGACGAACTGGCTGTAGATCCAGTCGACCCCCTTCTGGAACACCTGCATCTCCTCTTCCGTCCTCGGGCGCGCGATGGTGAGGAGCCCGCCCGCGAACTTGCCCGTCTTCACGCTGTCGAAGGTGACGCCGTGGTCGTTCGCGAGCTTCTGGATGTTGGGAACGATGCCGAAGACGCCTATGGAGCCCGTGACCGTGTCCGGCTCCGCGAAGATCCTGTCGCCGAAGATGGAGATCCAGTAGCCGCCCGACGCGGCATAGGAGCCCATCGAGACGATGACGGGCTTCACCTTGTGGGCCAGCCGGAGCTCGCGCTGGATCGTCTCGGCGGCCGTGGCGCTCCCGCCCGGGCTGTTCACCCTGAGGACGATGGCCTTGACCGACGAGTCCTCGCGCAGGCGCCGGATCTCCCGGGCGAACTTCGCGCCCCCGACCTCCGTCTGGTCCCCCTCGCCCTCCACGATGTCGCCCTCGGCGTAGACCACCGCGACCTCGCCGCCCCCGAAGGAGGACGGCGTCGGCAGGTATGTCTTCGCGTAGTACCCAAGCTGGACCTGCCTGAACGACTCGGTCGGCGACGTGACGCCGGTCTCCCGCTTCAGCTTGTCGATCAGCTCGTCGCGGTAGGCCACCTTGTCGACCAGGCGCTCGCTGAGCGCGATGGAGGGCTTGATGATGCCCTCGGCGTCGACCGTCGTCTGGATCGCCGCGCCCGAGATGCCGCGCGACTTCGCCATGTCGGACACGAGCGTTCCCCAGATGTCGTCCAGGAGCTTCTGGAGCTCCTCGCGGGCCTCGGGGCTCATGTCCGTCCTCGTGAAGCTCTCGGCATACGACTTGTACTTGCCGACCTTGGCCACCTGGACGCCGATGCCGTATTTCTCGAACGCCCCGCCCATGAACCAGGGCTCGCTCGAGAGGCCGGGCATGATGATCTCCCCGTACGGGTCGATCACGACCTGGCTCGCGGCCGAGGCCAGGTAGTAGTCCCTCGTGGTCGCGTAATCGAGGTAGGCCACGACGGGCTTGCCAGAGGCGCGGAAGTCCGTGAGCGCGGCGCGGACCTCCCGGAGGGCCGCGAAGCCCGTGCCGAGGCCCCCCGGCGAAAGGTTGCCGAGGAGCAGCACGCCGCGGACCTTGCCGTCGGACGCCGCATGGCGCAGCGCCCGGGTTATGGAGCGCAGCTGCTGGACATCGGTCCTGCCGCCGGTCAGGTCGCCCAGGTCCAGGGGCGGCGGCGCGTCGGTGATGTTGGTGGACAGGTCAAAGACGAGGTACGAGCCGTCGGCGACCTCCGGGGCCTTGTTCTTCTGGCCCATCGCCACGATGGCCCCGATGAGGCCGATGAACAGCAGCACGGCCCCCGCGGAGAAGACCAGCAGAGCCGCCAGCGCTCCCAGCATCGAGGTGATGAAATTCTTCATTGAAGGGTTAAGCCTACTCGCTTTCGGCCCTTCCACCAGTAGAAACCGCCGCCGCGAAGAAGTGACACAAGAACGGGTTGCATCCGTTTGACCGCGAGGCTAGGTTCGTGGGCATGAACGAGCAGAAGGATCTCCTGACCACGAATCAGAAGGCGCTCACCATCAACCTCGACGTGCCGAAGTACGGCACATTCGCCGAGATCGGGGCCGGCCAGGAGGTCGCGCGCGAATTCTTCCAGGCGGGGGGCGCCTCGGGGACGATCGCCAAGTCGATCTCCGCGTACGACATGGTCTTCAGCGACGCCATCTACGGGAAGGCGCCGCGCTACGTCTCGCGGGAGCGCCTCAACCTGATGCTCGACCACGAGTACAAGCTGCTGATCGACCGGCTGTCCGGTACAAGGGGCGACCACACGAACTTCTTCGTCTTCGCGGACACGGTCGCGACGAGCAACTTCAAGGGGACCAACGAGGCCCACGGGTGGCTGGGTTTCCGGTTCCAGACTGAGCCCAAGGGCGAGCCGAGCGAGATCGTCCTCCACGTGCGGATGTGGGACAAGGAGGCCATCCTCCAGCAGCAGGCCCTCGGGATCGTGGGGGTCAACTTCATCTACGGCGCCCTCTACTACCGGGGCGACCTCGGCAAGCTGATCGAGTCCCTCAGGGACAACCTCGGGACGGACAGGATCGAGATCGACATGCTGCGCTTCTCCGGGCCGGCGTTCGACAAGGTCGACAACCGGCTGATGTCCCTCTTCCTCGTGAAATTCGGGCTCACGAACGCGGTGATGTTCGGCCAGAAGGGCGAGGTCCTGCAGCCCTCCGAGGTGCTCCACAAGAAGGCCATCCTCGTCGAGCGCGGCAGCTTCCGGCCCGTGACGCTCGTCAACGTCGACATGCTCAACTGCGCGACGGCGCAGTTCGTCCAGGAGCCCCTCGTGAAGGGCAAGGACATGGTTGTGCTCCTCGAGATCACGATGAACAACCTGCTCGCGGCAGGCGCGCTCGACGCGCAGGACTTCCTCTCGAGGGTCGACCTCCTCGCAGACATCGGGTTCACCGTCCTCATCTCCAACTACTCGGAGTACTACCGGCTCACCTCGTACTTCCGCCGCTACACGAAGGAGATGATCGGGGTCGCGATGGGCATCAACAACCTGCTCGAGATCTTCAACGAGAAGTACTATGACAACCTCGAGGGCGGCATCCTCGAGTCGTTCGGCCGCCTGTTCCGCAACTCGGTCAAGCTGTACATCTACCCGATGACCAAGGACGCCTACGAGATGTACATCGCCCAGGGCGGCGAGGGGCACGGCTCGCCGCTCAACGCGTTCAGCTCGAGCGTCCTGATCACGGCGAAGAACGTCAGGATCGTCGACCACCTCTCGAACCTCTACGCCCACCTGCTCGAGAACCACTACATCGACTGCATCGTGGGGTTCGACTCCGACATCCTCGAGATCTTCTCGCGCGACGTCCTGCGCCGCATCAAGGAGAGGGACCCGGAATGGGAGAAGATGGTTCCGGCGAAGGTGGCCGAGGCGATCAAGCGCCGCGGGCTCTTCGGGTACAGCGAGGTCCCCGTGCTCCAGGCGGACAAGTGACATGCGGTTTTACAAGTACCATGCGCTCGGAAACGACTACATCGTCCTAGACCCGGCCGACTACCCGTCCTGGCCCGAGCCGGACAGGGCCCAGATCCGGGTGATCTGCCACCGCAACTTCGGGGTCGGCTCCGACGGGATCCTGTGGGGCCCGCTCCCCTCGAAGAGGGCCGACTTCGGCCTGCGCATCTTCAATCCCGACGGCTCCGAGGCGGAGAAGTCCGGCAACGGCCTGCGGATATTCTCCCGCCACCTCTGGGACCAGGGGCGCGCCGCCGGAGCGTCGTTCACGATCGAGACGCCCGGGGGCGTCGTCCGGTCCGAGATCGAGGAAGGGGGCGCCCTGGTCACGGTGGAGATGGGCTCCGTGAGCTTCGACAGCCGGAGGATCCCGGTCGGCGGGCCCGCAAGGGAGGTCCTCGGCGAGCCGATCGAGGCCGGCGGCCGCGCGTTCACGTTCTCCGCGGCGACGATCGGCAACCCCCACTGCGTCATCCCGGTGGACGACCTCTCCCCCGACCTCGCGCGGCGCTACGGCCCGGCGATCGAGGTGCATCCCCTCTTCCCCAACAGGACGAACGTCCAGTTCCTCAGGGTGCTCGACCGCTCCACGATCCAGATCGAGATCTGGGAGCGCGGCGCCGGCTACACGCTCGCGTCGGGCAGCAGCTCGAGCGCGGCCGCGGCCGTCGCCCACAGGCTGGGCCTCGTCGGCCGCTCGGTCGCGGTGCGGATGCCCGGGGGGACGATCGGGATCGAGATCGGGGAAGGCTATTCGGTGACGATGACCGGCTCGGTCACCAGGGTGGCCGACGGCGAGCTCCACCCCGAGCTCTTCAAGGTGACCGTATAGCCCCTGGCTGCGCGTTTTGGCCGTTGCGCGCCGGGAGGGCGCCGACCAGCATCGCCGCGTGACTGGTAGCGAGGCCCCCCGTAGGCTGCCGATCCTGGCGAAGATAAACCTTGCGGCGATGGCGGTCCTCGCCGGCGCGCTCGCGGTCCACCTTTGGCCCGAGTGGACCCAGGATCCCGACCTGTCCCACGGCCTCCTGATGCCGGCGGTGTGCGCGATGCTTCTCTACATCGGCCGGCGCCCGGGCGCCGGCGGCACCCTGGACGGGGGGACCGCCTGCCTCCTCGCCGCCCTCCTGGGCGCCGCGGCCCTCGCGAGCCTCTGGGTCGCCGGCCTGTTCGCCGTGACGCTCGACTGGAACAGCCCCGTCGTCGACTTCGCGCTCGCGTGCGCCTTCGCGCTCCTCGCGTGCGGCGCCCTCGCCGCGTTCGCCGACCGGGCGGTGTCGCTGGTCGCGTTCAGCTGGACCACGTTCTGCGCGGCGGCGCTCTGGCCCCTCTGCGCGCCGCTGCCCCCTGGAAGCTACACGCGGCTCACGCTGGCGCTGCAGCTCTGGGTCTCGGGCAACGTCATGCGCGCCCTCGACCTGCTCGGCATCGCGGCCCACCGGCAGGGCAACATCATCGAGCTCGCGCGCGGCAGCGTTGGGATCGAGGAGGCGTGCAGCGGCGTGCGCAGCCTCGTCTCGTGCGTGTTCGCGGGCATCCTCTTCTCGGCGGCCCTGACAAGGAGGCCATGGGCGCGGGTTCTCCTCGTCGCCCTGTCGGCCCCCCTCGCGCTTGCGATGAACTTCCTGCGCTCGCTGTTCCTGACGCTCCTCGTGAACGCCGGCGTCCGCGTGGAGGGCGCCTGGCACGACGCCACGGGGTACGCGGTCCTCCTCTTCACGGCGGCCATCCTCGCCGGGCTGGCCATCGCGCTGGACAGGGGGGCCGCCCCGCGGGCGGGGACCGCAGCCGCGGGGCCCGCAGGGGCCTCGCGCGCGATTGCCATCCTCGGCATCGTCGTCCTCGCGGGTTGCGCGACCCTTGTCTTCTTTGTCGTCGACACCACGGCTTCGGGGCCGTCCGGCCGCCCCGTCCCGGACCTCCAGGCGATGCTGCCGCTGAGCGCGGCTGGCTGGCAGGTCGAGTCCGATCCCAACCTCTACCGTTTCGCCGGGACGCTCAGGACCGACCACCTGGCCCAGCGCACCTACGTTCGCAGGGACGCCGCAGGCGCCGAGCAGGTCACGCTGTACGTCGCGTACTGGTCGGAGGGGCAGGCCTCGGTCGGCTTCGTCGGGTCCCACACCCCGGACGCCTGCTGGCCCGGGACGGGCTGGGTCCCCTCCCCGGTGCCGGACCCCCTCGTCGCGCTGGACATGGGCGGGCGCACGCTGCCCGCCGCCCAGCACCGGCTCTTCACGAGCGAGGGATATCCCCAGCAGGTCTGGTTCTGGCAGCTCTACGAGGGCCGCACCGTGGACGTGGGCGACCCCAAGTCCGTCCGGTCGCTGATAAGGATAGCCCTGCACTACGGGTTCCGAAGGGGCGGCAGCCAGGCGTTCATACGGATTTCAGGCAACCGGCCGTGGGGCGAGATCGCGCGCCAGCCCTTCGTCGCCGAATTTGTTGAGAGGGCGCGCGCGCTAGGGCTTTACTGAACGGCGGGCCCGCGCACTGTCTCTGATTCGACTCGCCCCAATGGACGAAAACAAGATCGAGCTTCCGGAATGGCTGCCTTGGGCGACGACCGCCTGCCTGGCGGCGCTGGTCGCCTGCCTCGGGGAGCTCTGGATCATCGAGAAGACCCGGACGCAGCTCCTCAAGGACGAGAATCTCCTCGCCGAGGCCTCGCTCAAGGGCGCGCAGAACCAGCTCGAGGCCGAGAGGATCGTGAGCCGGCGGGAGATTGAGGAGATGCGCGCGGGTTCCGCGGCCAACAGCGTGACCTTCCTCGCGACGCCCGGCGCTGGCCGCGAGGACCCGTTCGGCCTGGACCATGCATGGGGGATCGCCGTCTGGAATGCGGCCGCCCGGGACGTGCAGATCCGGCTTTCCGGGCTGCCCCCGCCGAACCCCGACCGGGACTACCAGTGCTGGATCGAGGGCCCTGGCCCGGGGCTTCCCGTCAGCTGCATGGTCCCTTCGAACACCTACGACGACTCGTATCGCCTTGCAGTCCGCCTGCAGTCGCCCGCCCCCCCGGGGTACCGCATCCTCCTGATCAACGGAAAAAAGGGGGGCGCTGCCACGCTCGAGGAGGCCAAGGCCGGGGGCTCAATCGTCCTTGCCTCTCCACCGCGGGCCGGAAAAATCTCAAACTGATGATCATCAAACCCAAGATTCGCGGATTCGTGTGCGTGACGGCCCACCCGGCGGGGTGCGCAGCCCACGTCGGCGAATGGATAAGCCACGTCAAATCAAAGGGTACCATCAGGAACGGCCCCAAGAAGGTGCTGGTGATCGGGGCCTCGACGGGCTACGGTCTGGCCTCGCGGGTCACGGTCGCGTTCGGCTCTGGCGCGGCCACGCTCGGGGTCTTCTTCGAGCGCCCCTCGGAGGAGGGCCGCACCGCAACACCAGGCTGGTACAACACGATCGGGTTCACGAAGGCGGCGCATGCCGCGGGCCTTTACGCAAAGAACATCAACGGCGACGCCTTCTCGGCCGAGATCAAGGCGCAGGCCCTGGAGGCGATCCGCAGGGACCTGGGCCAGGTCGACCTCGTCGTCTACTCGCTCGCCTCGCCCAGGCGGGTCCACCCCCTGACCGGGGCGGTCCACAAGTCCGTCCTCAAGCCCATCGGCGCCCCCTACACCAACAAGACGGTCGACACCGACAAGGGGATCGTGAGCACCGTGACCATCGAGCCCGCGAATGAGCAGGAGATCGCCGACACGGTGACGGTGATGGGCGGCGAGGACTGGGAGATGTGGATGGGCGCGCTCGCCGATGCGAAGCTCCTCGCGCCCGGAGCCCAGTCGATCGCCTACTCCTACATCGGGCCCGAGGTCACGTGGGCCATCTACAAGAACGGCACGATTGGGATCGCGAAGAACGACCTCGAGCGGGCGGCCCGGAGCATCGACTTGCTCCTCAGGCTGAACGGCGGCGGCAGGGCGTTCATCTCGGTGAACAAGGCGCTCGTGACCCAGGCGAGCTCGGCCATCCCGGTCGTCCCCCTCTACATCGCGATCCTCTACAAGATCATGAAGGCCCAGGGGACGCACGAGGGCTGCGCCGAGCAGATCCAGCGCCTGTTCTCGACCCAGGTCTACGCCCCCTCGGGGCCCAGCTTCGACAGCGCGGGCCGCGTCAGGGTGGACGACCTCGAGATGAGGCCCGAGGTCCAGGCCGCCGTCGCCGGGATCTGGCCCGGCGTGACGACCGAGTCCCTGGCCGGGTCGACCGACATCGCCGGCTACCGCAGCGAATTCCTGAAGCTGTTCGGCTTCGGCCTCGCGGGCATCGACTACGACGCCGAGGTCGAGCCGCACATGCCGATGGCCTGAGGCGGCCGCCCGGCCCCCTACCCGCCGACGCTCAGCGAGCGCCCGTTGTCCTTGGGCCCCAGGCCGAGGATGAACGGCGCCGCCGTCTTCGCCCACTCGTCCGCCTTGGGATAGGCCGAGGCGCCGTCCGAGAAGCACGCGCGCAGCATGTCCGTGTCGATGACGCCCGGGTTGAGCGGAACCGCGGCCATCCCGCTCGGGAGCTCCTCGGCGAGCGCCTTCGTCAGCCCCTCGATCGCCCACTTCGTCGCGCAGTACGGCGCGACGTCGGGCGAGACGCTCCGGCCCCAGCCCGAGCTCAGGTTGACGATGACGCCGCTCCCGCGCTCGATCATCGCCGGGGCGAAGGCGCGGATGACGTTGATGACGCCGACGATGTTCACGGAGACCACCCTGCCGACCTCGTCCGCGGGAACCTTCCAGAGCGGGGCCGGGGTGTTCATGAGCCCGGCGTTGTTTATCAGGATGTCCGGCGCCCCGAGGGCGCCGATGACGCGCTCCGACCAGAGGTTCACCTTGACCGGAAGCGTCACGTCGACCGCGTCGAAGCTGTTCGGCTCGGGATGGGTGAACCTGAAGTCAAAAATGGCGGGTCCGCTCCTGCCGCAGCCCGCGACCGTGTGGCCGTCCGCGATGTACCACTCGGCAAGCGCGCGGCCGAGGCCGCGCGTCACGCCCGTGATGACGATCTTCATGGGCTTATCGGGACTGCAGGCTGATCTTGTTCAGTCCGACGCTGCGGCAGACGTCCATGGCGAACGCCAGCTTCTTCAGCTGGGTGGTCTCGTCGGCCTTTATGAGGACGGGGATGTCCGTGTTCTGCAGGCTCAGCGCCTTTACGAGCGGAAGCAGCTGGTCGTCCGTGACGTCCTTGCCGTTGAGGGATATCTGGCCCTTGTTGTCGATCCCGATCGTGAGCGTCCCCTTGTACTCCGTCTTGCCCGCGGTCGCGATCTTCGGGAGGGTGATGTTGAGCATGGTCGCCGACCTGAACTGCATCGTGACGAACGCGAAGAAGATCAGCATGACCAGCACGTCGATCAGCGGAACGAGGTTGAGCTCGGGCCGCTTGCGCCGCCTCTGGCGGAATCCGCTCATTTGCCGGCGCGGTTGATGATCCGCTCCAGGAGCACGTCGAGCTGCGCCGCGTAGTTGTCTATCCTGCGCTGGAGGTAGCCGCTTCCCACGAGCGATGGGATGGCGATCGCAAGGCCGATCACCGTGGCCGAGAGCGCGAGCGCCACGCCCTTCGTGAACACGACCGGGTCGGGCAGGCCAGTGTCGGGGGAGATCTCGGAGAAGACCTGGAGGAGGCCGGTCACCGTCCCGGAGAGGCCGATAAGCGGGGCGGCAGCGTAGATGACGTCGAGGTAAGGGACGCCGCGCTCCATCCGGTTCACCTCGAGCCTTGCGAACGCCTTGAGCGAGTCCGGGTCGTTCTCGTGCTGCTGCGAGAACTCGACGATCCTGGAGAGCACCGTGTGCCTTCCGCCGACGAGGGTCCTGCCCATCATGACCGAGTCCACGAGGTCGGGGGGCAGCACGGCCGCGGTCCGGAGCGCGTAGATCCGCTCGAATATGATGAAAACGGCCAGCGCCGAGCAAAGTCCAAGGGGGTAAATCAGGAGGCCGGCCCCCTTTAAAACTTCGATCGTTCCAAGTATCATATGTATGAGTGTGCCAGTAAGACGCCCTTTCCCACAGAAAGGTCCCGAAAATTAGGGACCGAATCCCCCGAGGCCAAGCCGATAACTGCCCCGGCCCTGGGAACGGGCATCAGGCGAAGCCCTATGGCGGCCGCCCGGGCCACGGCCCTCGGGAGGGCTTCCCTAAGCGGACATGTAGCGCAACCCACTAGCGACCCTTGCCGCGTCGCCGGCCCCCTCGATCAGCTCGCCGATCGGGTCCCAGCGCCCGTTCACCAGGGCGTCGCGGGCGCTTTCCCTTAGCGACGCCCCCGCCGACTGGCCAGCGAAGGTTATGCGCAGGTTCACGAGGTCGATCGCGACCTCCGCCTTCGGGTCGGCCTCGACCGCGGCGGCGATCCTCGCGATGTCCTCCCGGCTCGCGGTAACACACGGCATCCCGAGCGTCGTCGAGTTCCCGTGGAAAATCTCGGCGAAGCCCTCGGCGATGACGCCGCGGATGCCGAACTTCTGGAGCGCCTGGGGCGCGTGCTCCCGGGACGAGCCGCAACCAAAGTTCGCGCCGGAGAGCAGGATCGTCGCCCCCTTGTGGGCCGGGTCGTTGAGCGGGTGCGGCTTGTCCGAGCCGTCCGCGTTCTTGCGCACGTCGTAGAAGAGGAACTCCCCGAGGCCGTCGAAGGTGACGCACTTCAGGTACCGGGCGGGAATGATCCGGTCCGTGTCGATGTCGTTTCCCGGGACGTTTACGGCCCGGCCGGCGATGCGCGTGATTTTCTCGAGTGCCATGGGTGATGCCGGTTTCGGGGCCTCAGTTCGGGCCGACGCCGAACACCTCGCGGGCGTCGGCCACCGACCCCGTGACGGCCGCGGCCGCGACCATGATCGGGCTCATGAGTATCGTGCGCCCGGTCGGGCTGCCCTGCCTGCCCTTGAAGTTGCGGTTGGACGAGCTCGCGCAGACCTGGTCCCCGACAAGCTTGTCCGGGTTCATCGCAAGGCACATGGAGCAGCCCGCGCTGCGCCACTCGAAGCCCGCGTCGCGGAAGATCTTGTCGATCCCGAGCTCGGCGCAAAGGACGCCGACGCCCTGGGAACCCGGGACGGCGATCGCCTTCACGCCGGGCGCCACATGCCTGCCCTTGATGTACCGGGCGACCTCCTGGAAGTCGCTCAGCCGCCCGTTGGTGCACGAGCCGAGGAAGGCCACGTTGATCGGCGTCCCCTTGATCGGGGCGCCGGCCTTGAGCTTCATGTAGGCGAGCGCCTCCTCGATCGAGGCCCTCTCGTCCGCGCTCGCCGCCCGAGCCGGGTCGGGCACCGAGCCCGTTATGGGGATCCCCTGGCCTGGGTTGATGCCCCAGGTGACGGTCGGCGCGATGTCGGCCGCGTCCATTCTCACGACGTCGTCGTAGGCGCAGCCGGGGTCGCTGGCGGTCGCGCGCCAACGCTCGACGGCGGCGTCCCACTCGGCGCCCTTCGGCGAGTAGGGGCGCCCCTTGAGGTACGCGAAGGTCGTCTCGTCCGGGTTCACGTATCCCGCCCTGGCCCCTCCCTCGATCGACATGTTGCAGACCGTCATCCTCTCCTCCATCGAGAACCGGTCGAACAGGTCGCCCGCGTACTCGTAGGCGTAGCCCGTGCCGCCGTTGACGCCGAGCGCGCAGATGATGTGTAGGATGACGTCCTTTGCGTAGACGCCCGGCCGCAGCCTCCCGTTCACCTCGATCCTGCGCACCTTGAGCCTGCCGAGCGCCATCGTCTGCGTGGCGAGGACGTCGCGGATCTGGGTCGTGCCGATCCCGAAGGCGATGGCCCCGAAGGCCCCGTGCGTGCTCGTGTGCGAGTCGCCGCAGGCGATCGTCGTGCCCGGCTGGGTGATCCCCTGCTCGGGGCCGACGATGTGCACGATACCCTGCTTGCCGGTCGAGCGGTCGAAGAACGTTATGCCCGACTCCCTGCAGCTCTTGCGCAGCTCCTTGATCATCGCGTCGGCCATCGGGTCCGCGTACGGCTCGCTCACCTGGTCCGTCGGGACGATGTGGTCGACCGTCGCGAACGTGCGGTGCGGCATGGCCACCCTGAGCCCGAGGTCGCGCATCATCCCGAACGCCTGCGGGCTCGTGACCTCGTGGATGAGGTGCGTGCCCACGAGGAGCTGCGTCTGGCCGTTGGCCAGCTGCTTCACGGAGTGCGCCTCCCAGACTTTGTCAAAAAGTGTTCGGGGCATGGGCATACATATAACATGGGATTGATTGTATGGGAATTACTTGTTTCGCTGTCATCGATGCCCAGGGAATATCAATTCCCCTTCGAGTTGCGCCACCTCGTCTACTTCAGGGAGGTCGCCCGGCGCCTGCATTTCAGGAAGGCGGCGGAGTCCCTGGCCATTGCCCAGCCCGCGCTCAGCCGGCAGGTGGCCCAGCTGGAGGCCGCGCTCGGCGTGCGGCTCCTCAACCGCTCCAGCCGGCGGGTCGAGCTCACGCCGGCGGGCGCCGCCCTCGTGGAGCGGATCGAGCCCGTCCTCTCCACGCTCGCCCGGGTGCCGGCCGACATGAGGGCGGTCGCGGAGGGGCGCGTCGGCCGCCTCCGTGTGGCGTTCACCGGCCTCGCCATGGCGACCGTCCTTCCCGACATCCTGCGGGGTTTCCACCGCCAGTTCCCGGGGATTCGCCTGGAGCTCAATGAGTCCCCGACCGCGCTCCAGCTGGCCGCCCTGCAGGCGGGCGAGATCGACTGCGGCTTCTTCCATCCGGACGGCCCGTCGCCGGGGATCGAGACCACGCTCCTCCTGCGCGAGCGAAACGGCGTGCTGCTGCCCTCGGACCATCCCCTTCGCGGGAGGAAATCACTCCAGCTGAAGGACCTGGCGGGAACGCCGTTCGTGCTTTTCCCGCGGGCCAACAACCCGGGGTTCTACGATCGGGTGCTCGCGGCGTTCTCGACGAGCGGCATCGCCCCCACGATCGCGGAGGAGGTCTGGCCCCGCTCCAACGGCGTCGGGCTCGTGCGCGCCGGCGTCGGCGCGACGTTCGCCGCGCCCTCGGAGGCGAAGCACCTCCCCGAGAAGGTGATTTTCCGAAGGCTCGACGGCCCCGCTCCGGAAAGCAGGCTGGTCGTCGGCTGGAGGAGCGAGCCGAAGCCGCAGCCCGCGCTGGCGGCCCTGCTGGCCGCAGCCGCCCGGCACGCCGCCAACTAGGCCTTGGCGCCTACGCGGTCGTCCAGCTGGAACGACCGGAGCGCAAGGGCAAGGGCGATCAGGAGGCACAGGGACGCCTCGTAGAACGCAATGCCCTCGATGTGCCACCAGCCGACCGCGGCAAGGGCTTTCCCGAAGCTCCAGGCCGCAATCATGGGCCCGAAGACGTAGGCCAGGCTCGTGAGCCCCGAGAGCGAGCCCTGGAGCGCGCCCTGCTCGTTGGGCGGCACGTGCTTCGTGACGAGGGCCTGCGCGGCGGGCCCGGAGATGCCGCCCAGGGCGCCGAAAGTGGCGAGGAAATAGAACACCCACCCCTTGGTCGCCGTGCCATACCCCGCCATGGCGAACGCCGAGATGAGGAGGCCCGTGACGAGCCCCTTCCTCTCGCCGGTCCATGCGATGATCCGCTTGACCAGGACCCCCTGGACCACGATGGCCATCACCCCGACGTAGGTCAGGGACAGGCCGACCTGGAGCGTCGTCCAGCCGAAGCGGTTGCCCGTGTAGAGGACCCAGACGCTCTGGAGCATCGTGTTGGCGAAGTTGAAGATGAAGTACATCCAGGCGAGATCCACGACCCCCCGGAAGCGCCGGAGCGCCAGGAGCGAGCCCACCGGGTTCGCGCGCTTCCACGAGAAGGGCCGGCGGTTCTCGGGCGGCAGCGACTCGGGAAGGACGAACGCGCCGTACACCGCGTTGAGCCCGACGCATCCCGCCGCGACAAAGAACGGCAGCCTCAGGCTGATGTGGCCCAGGAAGCCGCCGAGGGCCGGACCGATCACGAAGCCTATGCCGAAGGCCGCGCCGACCATGCCGTAGGCCTGCGCGCGCTTCTCGGGCTTCGTGACGTCGGCGATGTAGGCGTTGCAGGCGGCGAGCGATCCGGCCGTCGCCCCGGAAATAACCCGGGCCACGAAGAGCCACGTCATGTTCGGGGCGAGCCCCAGGACGACGTAGTCGATCGCCGAGCCCGTGAGCGCTATGAGGATCACCCTCCTGCGCCCGTAGCGGTCGGAGAGCGAGCCGAGGATGGGCGACGCGACAAACTGCATCGCCGCAAATACGCCGACAAGCCACCCGTAGGACTCGGACCCCTGCGCGACGCTGCCGCCCTTGAACTGGGTGATGAGGCCGGGGAGCACCGGGATGATGATCCCCACCCCCACCATGAGGAGCACGAGGGTGACGAAGATGAAGCCCACGGCGGGCTTCCGGGCTGATGAGGAGTCCATCGCCCCAATCCTTCACACCGCCCGGCGCTTTGGAAAGCTTAAGTGGCGGTCAGTCCTGCAGCCTGCCGAGAAGCTTGTCCACGTCCATCGAGAGCGAGGTCCCCGGCTGGGCGTCGAGCGCCTCCCGGGCCCGCTCCACGGCGGCACGCGCGTCGGGCTTCAGGTTCGCCATCGCGAGGTGCTCCGCGAAGGCGACCACTATCTGGTCGAAGAACATCGTCCCCGCGCCGTGCCCGAACTGGGCCAGGATGGCGTTGTAGGTCGCCATCTGGTCCTGGAGGGACTGCGTGGCGATGCTCCGCGCGAGGATGGCGGAGGCCTGGGTGATAGCCAGGTCCGCGCGGTCCCCCTTGAGCCTTTCCGCGAGGCCGCGCTCCTCGTAGTCGGCGAGGCTCGTCTCGCCCCGCGCGCGCAGGCTCTCGCAGACCCTGTTCACGTACGCGACCACCAGGTCCGGGTACTTCGGCGTGAAGGCGAGCGCGGCCTCTCTGAGGACGCCCTCCCTCTCGGGCGCGCCCAGCCCCGCCGCCGCGTCAGCGGCAAGGAGGGTCTCCCATCCGTCGAGGTTGCGCCTCTCGAAGCTCACGGAGGCGCGGGCCGCCTTGGCGGCCGCCCGGACGTCCCCGAGCTGGAGGAAATCCTCCGCAAACTCCTCGTTGACGCGGGATTGCATGAACGAAGGCAGCGCCCTGAACCGCTCCGAGAGGAATTCAAGCTCGTGGTCGGACATCTCCAGCCAGGTCTGCGGGTCGAGGGCGTTCCCGGTCACCAAGCGCTGCTCGGCGTAGCGGCCGGCGTCGAGCCGCCACGTGTGCTCGCCGTCCAGGAAGCCGAACCAGGCGTGGCGCGCGTCCTGGCCGGACCCCGTGAAGAGAAGCGTGGGGATCCCGCGCGCCTTGCCGGCCTCGGAGGCGAAATAGGCCTGGTCAACGCAGATCCCCCCCGCCTTCAGGATCGCCTGGAGCGTGTAGGGCTCCCCGGTCCAGATCATCTTCGCATATTCGGACGCCCTGTCCGTCCGGTACTTTATCATCCCGTACGCCTGCTCGAAGTCGTCGAGGGAGCAGGTGACGCTCGCCTCGGACCAGGCGAGCTCCGACGGCTGCGCGGCCGAGTCCACCACGAACTTGAGCTCCTCGGCCCGCAGCCTCGTGAGCCTGTGGTAGGTGCGCCCCTGCGTGTCCTCCCTCACGAGCCTCTCGTAGGTCTCCGCGGGGTTGACCAGCTTCCTCGGGAGCGCCTCGGGCGACACCTGGAAGTGCGGCCAGTAGGGCGGCGGCTTGACGTCGTAGACGAGCGCCAGCGCGAGCGCCAGGGACGAGTACCTCTCGAATTTGTCGGCGTCGCGCCGGTGCAGGCCCTCGAGGATGGCCATGACGTTCGGCAGGTGGTCGACCGCCTTGATGTTCGAGAAGAACTCCTCCGAGAAGGCATCGTTCGCGAGGACCCACGCCTTCAGGCCGGCAGACATGTTGACGCCGATCTGCGTGTCGGTGGGATGGTACTCACCCGCCACGCCCTCGTAGTTCAGCCGGTTGGCGAGGATGGCCTTGACCCAGCCCGCGATGAAGACGTTCTCGGGCTCGGCGAAGAGGGAGGCCCACCGGTAGACGTGGTACCAGGCGTCCGCCGCCGCGAACCGGTCCTGGGAGTAGGCGCGCACCGCCGCCGCGCGAACCGGGATGACGACGCCGCCCCAGCCCGACGCCGCGGCCTCCGTCTCGATCGACGCGAGGCGGGCCGGCGTGGGGGGGTCGCGGGTCTCCCGGTCCGGGACCGTCCAGTCCGCCCCGTCGGCGAGGGCCGCGCCCGCAGGCCAGAGGAGCGCGGCCGCCAGGAGGGCCAGGGCAACGGGGCGTCGGCGGGGGCTCATCTCACCCGCCAGCAAAGCACGCGGGGGCGGCGCCCCGCGACAGAAAAACCCCGCTCCCGTTTTATTCGGGGAGCGGGGTTTTTGCTCGACGGCGGTTGGCCGTCTTTTTTTTAGGGCGCCACGCCAGTGGTGGCGGGAGGCGTCTTTTGCTTGAAATTGAGGACCTCTCCGTCGCGCCCGACCATGACCGACTCGCCCTCCTTGATCTCCCCGCGCAGGATGGCCTCCGCGAGCGGGTCCTCGAGGTAGTGCTCCACGGCGCGCCTGAGCGGCCGGGCCCCGTACTTCTCGTCGTAGCCCTTCTCGATCAGGAGCTCCTTGGCCTCCGGCGTGAACTCGAGCGAGATCTTGCGGTCGACCAGCCGGGCCGCGAACTTCCCGATCTCCAGGTCGACGATCGCGTTGAGGTCGTTCCTGTCGAGCGGCCTGAAGAAGACGATGTCGGAGATTCGGTTCAGGAACTCCGGCCTGAAGACCCGCTTGGCCTCCTCGAGCACCTTCTCGCGCATCTTCTCGGCGTCGTTGAAGCTCGACGCCGCGGCGGCGAACCCCATCGAGGTCTGGCGCTGCAGGAGCTGCGCGCCGACGTTCGAGGTCATGATGATGATCGTGTTCCTGAAGTCGACGGTGCGGCCGAGCGAGTCGGTCAGGCGGCCGTCCTCGAGTATCTGCAGGAGTATCTGCAGCACGTCGGGATGGGCCTTCTCGACCTCGTCGAAGAGGATGACGGCGTAGGGCCGGCGGCGCACGGACTCCGTCAGCTGCCCGCCCTCCTCGTAGCCCACGTACCCCGGGGGCGAGCCTATGAGCCGCGACACGGAGAACTTCTCCATGTACTCGCTCATGTCGATCTGAACGAGCGCGTCCTGCTTGCCGAACATCTGGGCGGCGAGCTGCTTCGCGGTCTCGGTCTTGCCGACGCCGGTCGGCCCGACGAACAGGAACGAGCCGATCGGCCTGCGCGGGTCCTTGAGGTCGGCCCTTGACCGGCGCAGCGCGCGGGCGATCGAGCCGGCGGCGACGCCCTGCCCGATCACGGACTTGTGCAGCTCGGCCTCGAGGTTGAGGAGCTTCTCGCTCTCCTTCTTCTCCATGCGCGAAAGCGGGATGCCCGTCCAGTCGGCGACGACCTGGACCATGAGCTCCTCGTCGATCGTGACCCGCTTCTCCTCGCGGGCCTTCTTCCACTGCTCGGTCGCCTGCTCCTGCTTCGCCCGGAGCTGCTTCTCCCGGTCGCGGAACTTGGCGGCCTCCTCGAAGTGCTGCTCGCTGATCGCCTTCTCCTTCTGGGCGCAGACCTCCTCGATCTCCTTGGAAAGGCCCTCTATGTCCGGCGGCCTGCTGAGCGCCGCGATGCGGGCGCGCGAGCCGGACTCGTCCATGACGTCTATCGCCTTGTCGGGGAGGAAGCGGCCCGTGATGTAGCGGTCGGAAAGCTTTGCGGCCGTCTCCAGGGCGAGGTCGGTGAAGATCACCTTGTGGTGGTCCTCGTACTTGCCGCGGATCCCCTTGAGGATCGTGATCGTGTCGTCGACGGAGGGCGGCTCGACCTTGACCGACTGGAAGCGGCGGTCCAGCGCGCTGTCCTTCTCGATGTACTTGCGGTACTCGTTGAGGGTCGTCGCGCCCACGCACTGCAGCTCGCCGCGCGAGAGCGCCGGCTTGAAGATGTTGGACGCGTCCATGGCGCCCTCGGCGGCCCCCGCCCCCACGATCGTGTGCAGCTCGTCGATGAAGAGGATGACGTTCCTGGCGCGCTTGATCTCGTCCATGACGGCCTTGATCCGCTCCTCGAACTGGCCGCGGTACTTCGTCCCGGCGACCATGAGCGCCAGGTCGAGCGTGACGACCTTCTTGTCGAAGAGGATCTCCGGCACGTTGCCCGCGGCGATCTCCTGGGCTAGGCCCTCGACGATCGCCGTCTTGCCGACGCCCGCCTCGCCGATCAGCACGGGGTTGTTCTTCGTGCGCCGGCAGAGGATCTGGATCACGCGGCGGATCTCGTTCTTGCGGCCCACGACGGGGTCCATCTCGCCCTTGCGGGCGAGCTCGGTCAGGTCACGGCCGAACGCCTTGAGGGCGGGGGTCTTGACCTCCTTCTTCTCGTCGGCCTGGCCGCCGGGTCTCTGGGGCGTGCCGGCCGCGGCCTCCTCGCCCGAGCCCTCGCTGCCGCCGGAAAACTGGGGATCGAGCTCGCGCAGGATCTCGTTGCGCGTGCGCTCGATGTCCACGTCGAGCGACTTGAGCACCCGCGCGGCCACGCCCTCGCCCTCGCGCAGGAGGCCGAGGAGGATGTGCTCGGTGCCGACGTAGGAGTGGTTGAGCGCCTTCGCCTCCTTGCCCGCCAGGGCGAGGACCTTCTTGACGCGCGGCGTGTAGGGGATGCTGCCCTGGGCCTTCGTCTCCTGGCCGGTCCCGACCTGCTTCTCCACGGCGGCCCGCACGGTCTCGAGGTCGAGGCCCATCTTCTGGAGCACGCTCACGGCCACGCCCTGGCCCAACTTGATCAGCCCGAGCAGGATGTGCTCGGTGCCGACGTAGTTGTGGTGGAAGCGGTCGGCCTCCTTGCGTGCCAGCGCCAGCACCTGCTGGGCGCGCGGCGTGAAGTTATTCATCGGTTCCTGCGACATGAGTGCGTGGGCTACGGGTCAGTTGTTTCCGTTCGCTGACAAAGTGAAATCCGGGCGCGAGAAATTGGCAAACTCGGAACGCAGCCTCTCGGCGCGCAGGAGGTCCCGCTGGCCGGCCTCGAACTCGCCCTTCTGGGCGTGCTGGAGGTGCCCGGGCTGGGCCTCGATGAAGAGGCGGTCCGTCACGGAGCGCTTGGCGTCCGGGAAGACCCCGAGGTCGACGCCGAGCCTGATGAGCGAGAGCAGGTTCATGGCCTCGTTGGAGCTGAGCACGTGGCCGTTCTGGAGGATGCCGAAGGCGCGGCCGATCTTGTCGAAGAGCTTGCCGGAGTCGGCCTCCAGGAGGCGGGCGCGGGCGTTGAGCTCGTGCTCGATGATCGATTGCAGGACGCCGGAGAGGCGCCGGAGGATCTCCTCCTCGGACTCGCCGAGCGTCATCTGGTTCGAGATCTGGAAGATGCTCCCGCTCGCGTCGGAGCCCTCGCCGAAGAGCCCGCGCACGACCATGCCGAGCTGGTTCACCGCCCGGACGACCTTCTCCATCTGGTTGGAGATGACGAGGGCGGGCAGGTGCATCATCGCCGAGGCGCGCATGCCCGTGCCGAGGTTGGTCGGGCAGGCGGTCAGGTACCCGAGGACGGGTGAGAAGGCGAAGTCGAGGCTCCCCTCGAGCGCGGTGTCCATCTCGTTGATCGCCGCCCACGCCTTCTTCAGCTGGAAGCCGACGCGCAGCATCTGGATCCTCAGGTGGTCCTCCTCGTTGATCATGACCGAGAAGGCCTGGTCCCTGCTTATGACGACGCCGCTACCCTGCTTGGAGCCGGAGAGCTCGCGGCTGATCAGGTGGCGCTCGACGAGTATCTTCTTCTCGAGCTCGCCGAGGTCGCCGACCCCGACCGCGAGGCCGCGCTTCATCGCCGAGGTCGCGGTGACCGCGTCGCGGCAGGCGCCGAGGATCTTCTCGCGCTGCGCCGGCTTCGCCCAGCCTGGGAAGGGCTGGCCGGCGAGGTTCCGCGCGAGGCGGATCCTCGTCATGAGCACGATGGCCGACTTGCTGCTCGACGAGTCGGTCAGTTCCGACGGCGTGTCGATGAGCGATCCAATGGTCATCGGATCAGCGCGCGGGCTTCTGCTCGACGGCTTGTCTGACTTGGTTGATTTCATCGCGGCAGCGCGCGGCCTCCTCGTAGCGTTCGGCCTTGATCGCCTCCGTGAGGTCGACCTCGAGCCTGGTGAGCTTGTCGTAAAGAGACTTCCTCTCGAGCGCCTTCTGCGGGACCTTTCCCGAGTGGACGATGCCCTTGTGCATCCCCTCGAGCATCGGGTCGAGGATCCCCTTGAAGGCGTCGTAGCACGCCGGGCAGCCGAAACGCCCCTGCTTCTTGAAGTCGGAGGGAGCGAACCCGCACTGCTCGCACCGCACGCCGCCCGAGGCCGGGTCCGGGTTGAGCGACGCCTTCAGGAGCAGGTCGGCGAGCGAGAACCCGCTCGGGTCGGTCACGCCCTTCTCCTGCGCGCACTCCTCGCACAGGTCCACCTTGTGCACCTTGTTGTCCAGGATCTGGGTGAGATGCACCGTGGCAGCCTTTGAGCAGAGATCGCATTTTAGCGGGTTGGCCATCGTGGGTGGTGTTTGCTATGCAGCTAATGTGCCATGACATGCCCCATTGGGCAAGCCGCTGGCGCGGTCCGATCCGTAAGTAGCATTACGACCCAGATGGGCCCAGGGAAGCGCCATTAGGGCGCAAAAAGGCGGCGGCTTCAGATGCGCGTGCCCTCGACCAGCACGCGCTTCCTGAACTCGGCGAGGACCCTCTTCGTGACCGGTCCGGGCGCGCCCGATCCGATCGTCCGGCCGTCCAGCTTCACGACGGGGATCACCTCGGCCCCGGACCCCGTGAGGAAGAACTCGTCGGAGCACCACAGGTCGTAACGGGTGAGGTTGGCCTCCCGGAGCGGGATGCCGAGGTCCTTCGCGATGTCGACGATCGCGCTTCGGGTGACGCCCTTCAGGGCGCCGTGCGAGGACGCCGGCGTCAGCATCTCGCCCTTGTGGACGATGAAGACGTTGTCGGCCGTGGCCTCCGCGACGAAGCCCTGCTCGTTCAGCATGATGCCCTCGAGTGCGCCGGCCTGCTTGGCCTCGATCTTGCCGAGGATGTTGTTCAGGTAGTTGAGGGACTTGATCGTCGCCGGAATGGCGGCGGGACCGATCCTGCGGGTCGGCACGGTAACGATCGCCAGCCCCTTCTCGTAGTGCTCGTCGGGATAGAGGGATATCTTGCTCGCGATGACGAAATAGGACGGCTTGGAGCAGAGCCAGGGGGCGAGGCCGAGGTCGCCCACGCCGCGGGTGACCACCGCGCGGATGTAGCCGTCCCTCAGGCCGTTGGCGCGGCAGGTCTCGCAGATCGCGTCGCTCCAGCCCTTGCGGGTGAGCGGCATGTCGAGCAGGATGGCCTTTGCGGAGTACTCGAACCGCTCGAGGTGCTCGTCCAGGCGGAACACGTTGCCCCCGTAGAGCCGGATGCCCTCGAAGACCCCGTCCCCGTAGAGCAGCCCATGGTCGAAGACCGACACCTTGGCGTCGGCCTCGTCCACTAGGCGCCCATCGAGGTATATCTTCATGCTCTTTAAGGCTAGTATTCGGGCCAAAGTGTTGTCGAGTTCCTTGAATTCGGGATTTTTTGCCCCAACAGTCGGGCGATGTCGACCGCGCCAGCCGCGCCCTCAAGCACAACCACCTACGTCATAGGGCACAAGAACCCGGACGCCGACGCGATCTGCTCGGCGATCGCCTACGCGGCCTTCAAGGAGGCCCGCGGCGAGACGGGCCATGTCGCGGCACGCTGCGGCAACTCGAACGCGCGGATCGACACGATCCTCGGGCGCTTCCGCCACCCGCTGCCCGTCTACCTGAGCGACGTCTGGCCGCGGGTGCGCGACCTGATGCAGTCCGACGTCGTCACGGTGCCCGAGAACGCCACGTGCGCCGAGGCGCTCGAGCTCATCGACAGGCATGACGTCGGACTCCTGCCGGTCGTCGGCCCCGGCCGGAAGGTCGTGGGCACGATCTCGCTCCCGCGCCTGGGCGGCATCTTCATTCCGCGGGTCAGCAAGCCGAAGCTCATGCGCCAGGTCCAGGGGACGCTGGCCAACATCGCGCGGGCGCTCAAGGCCAGGGTCATCCATGTCGTCGACGAGTCCAGGCCGGAGGAGCTCTACGTCCGCCTCGGCACGATGGACATCCGCTCCTTCTGGAAGATCTCGGAGAGGGAGGGGATCCCGGCGGCCAAGTCCCTGATCATCGTCGGGGACCGTCGGGACGTGCAGCTGCGCGCGATCGAGCTCGGCCTGCGCGGCATCATCGTGACGAGCAGCCTCCCCGTCGACGACGAGGTCGTCGAGCAGGCGCGCGCAAAGGGCGTGAGCGTGATCAGCAGCCCATACGATTCCGCGACGACGGCCTGGGTCGTCCGGACGGCCTCGAGCATCGAACGGGTCATCGACCGCGGCTTCGGCACGGTCAGCCGCGACGCCCGGATAAGCGATATCCGGCGCAAGATCGCGACCCTGGCCGCGCCGGCGCTCATGGTCCTGGACGAGAACGGGGAACTGGCCGGAGTCCTCTCGAAGAGCGACATCCTGAAGCCCGTCCGGACGCGACTGGTCCTGGTCGACCACAACGAGATCACCCAGGCCGTCAACGGGGCCGAGGACGTCCAGATCACGGAGATCATCGACCACCACCGCCTCGGGGCCATGTCGACCCAGGCGCCGATACTCTTCATCAACGAGCCCGTGGGGTCGACCTGCACGATCGTCGCCGACCTCTTCCGCTCGTCGGGGCTCGTCCCCTCGCCCGAGACGGCCGGGATCATGATGTCCGGGCTCATCTCGGACACGCTCCACCTGAACAGCCCGACGACGACCCCTAAGGACGCGGAGATCCTGGCGTGGCTCTCCGGGATCGCGGGCGAGGAGCCCCGCGCCCTCGCCGAGGCGATCTTCTCGTCGGGCTCCGTGATCAAGGCGCACACGCCGGAGGAAATCGTCCAGGCCGACCACAAGGTGTACGAGGAGGACGGCGTGCGCTTCTCGGTGTCCCAGGTCGAGGAGCTCGGCTTCGCCAACTTCTGGGGCCGGGCGAAGGAGATCGCGCTCGCGCTGGGCGAGCTGAGGAGGGTCGAGAGGCTCTCCTTCGCGGCGCTCCTCGTCACCGACGTCAACACGCAGAACTCGCTCCTCATGGTGAAGGGCGACCCGGAGCTTATCGAGCGGATCACGTACGCGCACGTGGAGAAGGACGAGATCTTCGACCTGCCCGGGATCGTGAGCAGGAAGAAGCAGCTGATCCCCTACCTGACGAGCCTCCTGCGCGAGATCCGCGCCTAGCGGGTCAGGGCGAGGACGACGCCTCGAGCTCCTGGAGCCGCGGCCCGTAGACGTCCCCCAGCCTTAGCCCCGCCGTGTAGAGGACCCAGCCGAAGCCGGCCAGAGCGACAAGGAGAATGACGGCGGCCCTGCGGTGCCGGGCCTCGAAATGCTCGATCGAGCGCACGTAGGCGCAGAGGGCCATGATCGCGGCGACGATGATGACCGCGTCGACGCTGGCCCGCTGCCAGTAGCTGCCGCCCAGGTGGAGCCACATGCCGAATTCGTCGAAGGTGAGCGCCATCGCGACCCCGTAGAGGAGCGCGGTGATCTCCGCCGGGCGGCCCGACGGGCGGCGGAAGACCCCGTAGCCGCCGACCGCGGCGAGGAGGAATATCCCGTAGTTCAGGTGGTGGACGTGCGTCCCCTGAAGGAAGAAGTAGAAATTGTGGATCGTGCCCGCCATGATCATGATCACGCAGGCGCGGGCTATGATGAAGGTCAGGATGAAGCCGAAGAGGGCGAACCGTGCCAGCTTGTGGACGTTCAGGCGGATCGCGTGGTGTTCAGCCGCGGTGGTCACCCCGGCGATTGAGCCCATTCCGCGGATCCCCGCAAGGCTGCACCTAGGGCGCGCGCCGCGCCGCGAGGAGCCTGACGGTGATGGCCTTTTCCGGGTGGTCCGGCGCCCACGCCACCGCGCCGAGGACGCCTGCCGTCACGTCGAGCGGGGGGGCCGGCGCCGCCACGACCAGCGCGATCGTCAGCACAGGCCGGCCGAAAAGGATCGCGTTGATCGCGAACAGGTCCGTCGGCGCTCGCGGCTCCCCGCCCCTCCAGAAGAGGTCGCCCGTGTCGACCTTGTTGGCGTATATTGCCTTGAAGCCCAGGCCCGGCTGGCCTCCGTGGCGCACGATGTCCATGACACCGGGCTTCTCGATCACCTCGAGGAGTATCCTGTCGAGGCCCGGCGTCGCCTGGATGACCTGGAAAAATTCGGTCAGGGCCAGGATCGACCCCGTGAACGAGCGCCTCTCGTCGACACTGAGCTTGAACGGCGCGAGCCTGCGCCGGTTCCCCGCGGCCTCGTCCTCGGAAAAGGGCTCAAGCCTCGACTCAAACCCGTATGGGACGCCGGGGATCGTCGCCGCGACCTCATGGATGCGCCGGACCACCTCGGCGGCCCGCAGCAGGTCCAGCACCAGGAAGTCCGGGCTGATCGAGGCCTGGTTGTGGATCGCTTCCGGCACCTCCGAGGGTGCCAGGATATCAAGGTCCATGGCCGCGGTGTCGGCCGAGTGGTAGACGAAGGTGTCGCCGACGCTGGTGTACCGCGTGACGTCGCGGGCGCCAGGCGCGCCGGTTCCCCGGGGGGACTGGGACAGCGCCATGCGGACGACCCACTGCCTAGGCGCTGCCTGCCCGTCAAGGGAGGTGAGCGAGACCAGGGCAACCGCGCTCCCGTCCAGGCCTGAGCGGCCCACCTCCAGGGGTATGCCCGATGTCGGAAAGCCGGCATGAACCGCCGCCTCCCGCGCCGCCGGCGTCATGACGGCGCCCTGGAGGAGCCCCTGCACGTCGACGGTGCGGTCGGCCGGCGCCGGGGCCGCCCGCGCGGGTGCGGAGGCGCCCAGTGCAAGGCAGCAGAGCAAGTGCCGGGCGCCGAGCTTGCCGGCCCTTCCCTCCCGGACCCGGCTCACACTAGATGTGGATCGCCTCGCCGAGCGACGCCGCCGCGGCCTCCATGACCGCCTCGCTCAGCGTCGGGTGGGCGTGGATCGTCTGGTGGATCTCCTCGACCGAGGCCTCAAGCGTCATGGCGAGGCCGTACTCCGCGATGAGCTCGGTCGCCTCGGAGCCGATGATGTGGGCGCCGTAGATCTCCCCGGTCTTCGCGTCCGTCACCACCTTGACGAAGCCCTCCGTCTCGGCCGAGGCGACGGCCTTGCCCGAAGCCGTGAACGGGAACTTGCCGATCTTGATGTCCAGGCCCTTCTCCCGCGCGGCCTTCTCGGTCAGCCCGGTGCTCGCGACCTGCGGCTGGCAGTAGGTGCACCCGGGAAAGTTCTTCACGCGCTTGGGCTTTCCGTGGCCGAACATCCCGTTGACGGCGCTCACGGCCTCGTACGTGGCCACGTGCGCGAGCCAGGGCGGGCCGATGATGTCCCCCGCCCCGTAGATGCCGATGACGCTCGTCTGGTAGTCGTCGCCCACCTTGAGGTAGCCCTTCTCGAGCTCGGGCTTGAGCGCGGGGGCCAAGACGCCCTCGAGGTTCGGGATGACGCCGATGGCCGAGAGAACGACGTCGGCCTCGACGGTGGTCTTCGCATCCCCGGCGACCAGGTCCACCTTCACGGAGCTCTTGCCCACCCTGAAGTTCTCGCACTTGGCGCCGAGGTGCATGACGATCCCCTGTTTCTCGAAGGACCTCTGGAGCGTCCTTGAGATCTCCTCGTCCTCGACGGGCAGGATCTGCGGCAGCATCTCGACCAGGGTCACCTTGGAGCCGAAGGCGTTGTAGAAGTAGGCGAACTCGACGCCGATCGCCCCGGCCCCGACGATCAGGATCGACTTCGGGAACGCCTTGGAGCCAAGCGCCTCGCGCGAGGTCATGGCGCGCACCCCGTCGAATTCCAGGCCGGGGATCCTGCGCATCTTGCACCCCGTCGCTATCATGATGTTCTTCGCCTTGAAGAACTTCCCCTTGTGCTCGCCCTCCTTGATGGAGACCATGCCTGGCGCGTTCACCTGGCCCGAGCCAACGAAGTAGTCGACCTTGTTTTTCCTGAAGAGGAACTCGACTCCCTTGGCCATCTGGCCGGCGACGACCCTCGAGCGCTCCATCACCTTGGCGAAGTCGAAGCCGACGCCCGTGGCCGAGAGCCCGTAGAGCTCCGCCTTCTTCATCTTCTGGTAGAGCTCCGCGCTCTTCAGGAGCGCCTTCGTAGGGATGCAGCCCCAGTTGAGGCAGGTGCCGCCCGCGCGCTCGAGCTCGATGCAGGCGACCTTCTTGCCCAGCTGGCCGGCGCGGATCGCGCCGGCGTAGCCCGCGGGGCCGCCGCCTATGACGATGAGGTCGTATTCCGTCGTTTCAGCCATTGGCACAACGTGCCCCGGAAGCGAAATCCTTCAACTAAATATCGATCACGTCGCCGCCCGGGGGCCCCTTCGGCGCCGAGGGCGGCCGCGGGCCCCTGGAGCGCAGGATGCCGCTCAGCACCAGGTTGGTGATGCTCAGGACGATGGAGCCGCCGACGGCGGGCCAGAATCCGTCCACCCTGAACCCCACCACGATCCTCCCGACAATCAGGAACAGGAAGGCATTGATTACCACAATACCGAGCCCCAAGGTCAGGACGATGAACGGCAACGTGAAGAGCAGCAGCACCGGCTTCAGGATGGCATTAAGGAAGCTGAGGAGCAGCACGGCGACGGCCAGGGCACCGAGGTCGCTGCAATGAATCCCCGGGACGATGTTGGCCGCAAGGACGACCCCCACGGCGAGGATCATCCATCGCACAAGGAGCTGGGAGAACGGTGACTTCATCAGGTAGGCCACTTTCCCCCGGCGGAGGGCGCGGGCAATGAAAATAATCGTTCTGCAGGACCATCTCAGGAGCGGGGGGACCGAGCGCCATTCGATCCTCCTGACCCGGGAATTCGCCGGGCTCGGCCATGCGGCCGAGCTCGTGACGTTCCGCCCGGGCGGGATCCTGGCCCCCACGGCGGGCTGCGCGCACCGTGCCCTGCAGCCGTTTGACACCGGGATTGACTGGTTCGGCCCGGGCCTCCTGGGGGCCGTACTTGACGGCTCCGATATAGTGCTCTGCATGGGGAAAACCGCCAACTGCTTTGCCGGCCGGATCCAGCGCCGCGCGGCATCGCGCGGCATGCGGACGCGGGTGGTCGCCACGCTCCGGGCGGGCGGCAGGCTCCCCTCGTTCTATTACTCGTCCGTGCGGCGCGCCTCCCACCTCGTCACGAACAGCCGCGAGGCCGCCGACGAGCTGGTCGCCCACCACGGGTTCGGGCGCAGCGGGGTCACCGTGATCCACAATTCCCTCGTCTTCCCCGAGTCCTACGTCGGCCGCGACATTGCGCTCCGGGCGCGCCTCGGCGCCGGCCCCGGGACGACGGTGCTCCTTTCCGTCGGCATGTTCAGGCCCGAGAAGAACCAGCGGGCGCTTCTTCAGATCGCCTCCGGCCTTCCGAAGTCGTGGGACTGGCGCCTCTGGTTCGCCGGAGACGGCCCGGAGCGCGCGGCCTGCGAGCGGATGGCCGCCGGGCTCGGACTTGGCGACCGCGTGCGGTTCCTGGGATTCCAGCAGGACCCGGACCCGTACTACCGCGCCGCCGACATCGCCGTCCATGCGTCAAAGGAGGAGGCGCTCTCCAACTTCCTCATCGAGGCGCAGTCTCACGGGCTCCCCGTGGTCGCCTGCCGGGCGCTCGGGATCAGGGAATGCTTCCTCGAGGGTCGAACCGGCTGGATGCTCGAGCAGGGCGACCCCGACGGCTTCAGGGCCGCCCTGGCGCTCCTTGCGTCCGACACGCCCGCCGAGCGCTCCGCGAGGGCCGACGAGGCGCGGGCCTTCGCCAAGAGCTCCTTTGACCCCAAGAGGCAGGTGGCCGCCTACACCAGCCTGTTTGAGTCCCTCCTGGGGAACCCCTCGGCCGCCCCGCTCCAGTGACCCGGGCCCCGAGGGGGAAGTCCGGCGCCTCACAGTCCAGGCCGGAATGCATACGCCTTCGCGGCGTCCGCCAGAACAACCTGAAGGGCTTCGACCTCGACGTCCCCCTCGGGAAGTACGTGGCCGTGACCGGCCTGAGCGGCGCGGGAAAGAGCTCGCTCGTCTTCGAGACCCTGCACGCGGAGGGCCAGCGCCGGTATGTCGAGACCTTCAGCGCCTACACGCGCCAGTTCCTCGAGCTCCTCGACAAGCCGCGCGTGGACTCGATCGAGAACATCCGGCCGTCGATCGCGATCGAGCAGACAAACACGGTGAAGTCGTCTCGGTCCACCGTTGGGACGATGACCGAGCTGACGGACTTCTTCAAGGTGTGGTTCAGCCACGCCGCGGAGTGCTTCGACCCGGACACGGGCGAGAAGGTCGAGGACGACAACCCGCAGACGGTCTGGGCGAAGACAGCCGCCTCGAGCCCGGGGGCCCAGGTGCTGGTGACCTTCGAGGTCGCGCGCCCGGAGAACCTCGCCTGGGGCGAGATCCTCTCGAGCCTGAAGGGCCAGACCTACGTCCGCGTCCTGGCTCCGCGGCCGACCGGCTCCGACCTTTCCCTCCACCGCGTCGACGACCTGATCGCGGACCCCGGGGCGCTCTCGGGAACGGGCCGGCTCCACGTCGTCCAGGACCGGATCAGGGTCGAGCCCGCCTCGATGGCCCGCTTCACCGAGGCCGTCGAGACGGCCATGCACTTCGGCCGGGGCGAGGTCCGCGTCTTCGCCGCGGAGGGGCACGCGGAGCTCGGCCACTACTCGCGGGGGCTCCACTCCCCGCGGACGGGCAGGAAGTTCCGGCCCGCGACGCCCCCGCTCTTCTCCTTCAACTCCCCGCTCGGAGCCTGCCCCGCCTGCCGCGGCTTCGGCAGGATCATCGAGATCGACTACCGGCTCGCGATACCGGACCCCTCGCTCTCGATCGACGCCGGCGCCATCCGCTGCTGGGAGGGCGCCGTCTACAGCTCGTCCAAGGACGACCTGGGCGTGTTCGCCAGGCGCCGGAAGATCCCGACCGACATCCCGTTCGAGAGGCTCACGCCGGAGCAGCGCTCCTTCGTCATAGACGGCGAGCCGGGCTATGGGGTTGAGAAAGGCAAGGAGTGGCCGAAGTCCTGGTACGGGGTGAAGGGCTTCTTCCGCTGGCTGGAGAAGACCACCTACAAGATGCACGTGCGCGTCTTCCTTTCGCGCTACAGGGCGTACAACACCTGCCCAACCTGCAAGGGGGCGCGGCTCCAGCCCGAGGCGCTCTGCTGGAAATGGAAGGGCTTCTCGCTGCCCGAGCTCTACGGCATGCCGGTCGACCGGCTCCTCGAGCTCATCCGCGCCACCCGGCCGGCCCAAGGCGGGCGCCACGCCGAGCTCGCCTACGACTCGATCCTCACGCGCCTGCGCTACCTGCGCGAGGTGGGCCTGGGCTACCTGACGCCCGACCGCCCCTCGCGGACGCTCTCCGGGGGCGAGGTGGAGCGCGTCAACCTCACGGGCTGCCTGGGAACGTCGCTCGTCGACACCCTCTTCGTGATGGACGAGCCCAGCGTCGGCCTCCACCCGAGGGACATCGACCGGCTCGTCGGGATCATACGCGCGCTCGTCAGCGCCGGCAACTCGGTCGTCGTGGTCGAGCATGACGAGGCCATGATCCGCGCGGCCGACCACGTGATCGAGATCGGGCCCGAGCCGGGCGCGCGGGGCGGCCACGTCGTGTTCGAGGGCCCGGTCGCCAGGATGCTAGGCGACCCCGACAGCATCACGGGCGCGTATTTCTCGGGCCGGCGGAAGATCGCGTCCTCGGGTCCGCGCAGGCCGGTCGGGAAGGGCCACCCGGCTATCGAGTTCCTGGGGGCCCGAAAGCACAACATCCTGGCGATGGACGTGAGGATCCCGCTCGGGCGCTTCGTCTGCCTCAGCGGCGTATCGGGCTCCGGCAAGTCGACGCTCCTCGACAACGTCATCCACCAGGGGCTCCTCGCGCACCGCGGAAGGCCCTCGGAGGACCCGGCGGCGTTCGCGTCGATCCGCGGGGCGGAGGCCGTCTCGGAGGCGGTCCTCGTCGACCAGGGCCCGGTGTCGCGCACGCCCCGGTCGAACCCCGCCCTCTACGTCGACGCCTGGGACCTGATCCGCGAGCTCTTTGCCGCCACGCCGGGCGCGCAGGAGGCGGGCATGTCGGCCTCAAGCTTCTCGTTCAACAGCGGCGACGGGCGCTGCGACCACTGCCAGGGCCTGGGCTACGAGCGCGTGGAGATGCAGTTCCTGTCGGACGTCTTCGTGCCGTGCCCCGTCTGCGAGGGAAAGAGGTTCAAGCCCGAGGTCCTCGCGATAGAGTGGAACGGGACGACCGTGGCCGGCATCCTTGAGATGAGCGTGACCCAGGCCCTCGCGCTCTTCGCGGACTCCGCTCAGATACGCCACCGCCTCTCCTCCCTCGACTCGGTGGGGCTGGGCTACCTCTCGCTCGGCCAGCCCCTCAACACGCTCTCCGGCGGCGAGTCGCAGCGCCTCAAGCTCGTCCGCTACCTGGGCGCTCTCACCGGCGAGTCGGGCGCGCTCCTTCTCCTGGACGAGCCGACCACGGGGCTCCACCGCCATGATGTCGGCAAGCTCCTCGGGGTCCTCCACGCGCTCGTCGAGCGGGGCCACAGCCTGGTCGTGATCGAGCACAACGCCGACGTCCTCAAGTCGGCCGACTGGATCCTCGAGATCGGCCCCGAGGCCGGCGCCGACGGCGGCCGCATCGTCGCCGAAGGGACGCCCGAGGATGTCGCCCGGGCCGGGACGGCGACCTCGCCGTTCCTCCTCGCGGCCCTCGGCGGCGACGGCCCGGGGCTACAGATGGACCTCGCTGCCGCGGAGCCCGGGGACTCGGACCCCGCGCCCGCCCCCGCGGGGGGCTCGATCGAGCTCGTCGGGGCTCGGGAAAACAACCTGAAGGACCTTTCGGTCTCCATACCCCACCGCCAGCTGACCGTTGTCACCGGCGTGTCGGGCTCGGGCAAGTCGACCCTGGCTTTCGACATCATCTTCGCCGAGGGCCAGAGGCGGTTCATGGAGTCGATGTCGCCCTATGCGCGCCAGTTCGTGGAGCAGATGCCGAGGCCGGCGATCGAGCGGCTGACGGGCATACCCCCCGCCGTCGCGATCGAGCAGCGCGTCACGCGCGGGACGCTCAAGTCGACGGTCGCGACGATCACCGAGGTGGCCCAGTACCTGCGCCTCCTCTATGCGCGGATCGGGACGCAGCACCATCCCGACACCGACCGCGCCGTGACCCCGCTCTCGCCGGGCGCGCTCAAGAAGCTCCTCCAGAAGGTGCTGGGATCCCCCCGCGCAAGGCGCTCCAAGCACCTCTACCTCTGCGCCCCGCTGATCCGCGGGCGCAAGGGCCACCACCAGCCGATCGCCGACTGGATCGGCAGGCAGGGCTACGAGCTCATGCGCACGGACGGCAGGGTGATCCGGGTCGACGCGTTCCAGAAGCTCGACCGCTACAAGGAGCACGACGTCGAGGTAGTCATCGCCGACCTCAAGGGGCCGGCGAAGCCGGGACCGGCGCTCGAGCGGGCCCTGAGGGTGGGCAAGGGCTCCTGCTTCCTCGCGGCGGCCCCGGGCGACGTCCTCTCGTGGTTCTCGACGACGCGCACCGACATCGAGACCGGGGAGTCCTTCCCCGAGCTGGACCCGAAGGACTTCTCGTTCAATTCCGCGCGGGGGTGGTGCCCGACATGCCGGGGCTACGGGCGGATATACCCCTGGATGGTAAAGCCCGAGGACGACGATGAGGACGAGAACGCGGAGCGCCTGCGCCAGCTGGGACTCACCGGCGACGAGGACGACGAGGGCGTGCCCTGCCCCGACTGCAAGGGCGAGCGCCTGAACAGGGTCTCAAGGGCCGTGAAGCTGCACCTGAAGGGGCGGCGCGCGGCCCTCTCGCTGCCCGCGCTCCTCGCCTGCCCCCCGTCCGAGCTTCTCTCGAACCTCGAGAGGCTGGAGCTCGACGAGCGCGGGCGCCTCGTGACCGGGGACATCGTGCCGCAGATCCGCGAGAGACTGAGGTTCATGGACCACGTCGGCCTCGGCTACCTCTCGCTCGACAGGCCCACGAAGACGCTCTCGGGCGGCGAGGCCCAGAGGATACGCCTCGCCGCGCAGCTGGGGACGAACCTCGCCGGCGTCCTGTACGTCCTCGACGAGCCCAGCATCGGCCTGCACGCCCGCGACAACCAGCGCCTGATCGAGACCCTCCTCGCCCTGCGCGACAAGGGAAACACGCTTGTCGTCGTCGAGCACGACGACGAGCTCATGGCGCGTGCGGACCTGATCGTCGACCTGGGCCCCGGGGCGGGGGTCCACGGCGGCGAACTCCTCGCCCGCGGCACGCCGGCGGAGATCCGGGCGAACGCCTCGTCCTTGACCGGGGTCTTCCTGGCAAGGGGGATAGCGCACCCGCAGCGCGGGGCCTACCGGGACCTTCCGCCGGACGGCGCGGCCTGGATCGAGCTGACGGGCGCCCGCCACCGCAACCTGAGGGGGGTCGACCTGCGGCTCCCGGCGGGCCGCCTCACGATGGCCGCAGGCCCGAGCGGCGCCGGGAAATCGACGCTCTTCCGGGACCTGCTCGGGCCCGCGGCCGCGTGCGCGATCAAGGCCCGGAAGGCGAGGCTAACGGGGCGCGACTTCGCGAGGATCTCGGGCGAGGCCGCCACCCGCTTCGACGAGCTCAGGAACGCCAACACCTTCCGCTCCGTGATCGAGGTCGACCAGTCGCCGATCGGAAAGACGCCGAGGTCCACGCCGGCGACGTACCTGGGGATTTTCGACACGATCCGGAAGTTCTTCGCGACGATACCGGAGGCCAAGATCCGGGGGTACACCGCGTCCCGTTTCTCGTTCAACACCGAGGGGGGAAGGTGCCCCACGTGCAAGGGCGCGGGCCGGATCCGCCTCGAGATGGCTTTCATGCCCGACACCTACCTGCCCTGCGACGACTGCCAGGGATCGCGGTACGGGCCGGAGCTCTCGGACGTCACGTGGAAGGGCCGCTCGATCGGCGCCGTGCTCCAGCTGACGTTCGAGGAGGCCACGGAATTCTTCGGGTTCCACACCGAGCTCGCTGCGGTCTGCAGGCTCATGGCGGACTGCGGCCTCGGCTACCTCACCCTTGGGCAGAGCTCGTCGACGCTTTCGGGCGGCGAGGCGCAGAGGCTGAAGCTCGTCACCGAGCTATCGAAGGGACTGGCCACGTACCGCGAACGCAGCCGCGGTTCGGTCCCGCTCAACCTCTACATCCTCGAGGAGCCGACGATTGGGCTCCACCTGAGCGACTGCGAGCGGCTGATCGGCGTCCTCCACGCTCTGGTCGACCAGGGGCACACGGTCGTCGTGATCGAGCACAACCTGGACCTCATCCTCGAGGCCGACTACGTGGTCGAGCTCGGGCCGGGCGGAGGCCCGGACGGCGGCGAGCTGGTCTACCAGGGCCCTCTCAAGGGCCTCCTCCGCTCAAAGGGCAGCCCAACGGCGCCTTTCCTGCGCAAACGCGCCAGGCCCTGAGAGGGGATGTCTTGCCGAAGCGGATCCAGGCGCCACGGCGAGAGCGTGATTCCAAGGATTCCCCTGCGGCCTTACACCGCGACGCCGATGAAGGCACCGTGCTCAGGGCCCAAACCTGCGGTTGGCATCGTATTGCGCGAGGCCCGAGCGGATGGCCTCGCGGTTCTCCTCGCTGCGAAACGGCACCGATGGATCGAGGGCGGCCCAAAACGCCTTTATCGATGCGGGATTTCGCGCCTGAACCACATAAGTCCTGGCCAGCTGCGCCGCAGTCGCGTCGGCGCCTTCCAGCCATTGCAAGAGCGGTTTTGCCGCCGACTTGGAGGCCATTGCCGCCAATGTGCCGCTCGCAAGCCAGGCGGTCGCACTTGTCGGCGGCTGATCGACCAATAGGGCGGCCAAGACCGGAACTGCATGCGGGTTTAGCACATCGTGTAGCGCCTCCTGGGCCGCGCGTTGCCGAATCCCGCCTTGGTACTCGCCAGGCAGCGCCGAGGAAACCAAGAGCTTGATGCTGCTGGGCGCCCCAACCTTGGCCATCGCCACAGCCGTCGACATGAGCAGGAGCCGGTCCTGGGTGGCACTCCATACGCGGTCGAGCGCCGGGGCCAGTTCCTCATGAAACGTGCCGTCTCCCCAGAGCGCGCCGGCGGACTTGATGCCATTGGTCGCGGTCCCCCTGCACACGGGATCTGGGGAAGTGGTCGCGGTCTGGATCAGGATGTCGAGCGCCTCCCTTGTCGCAGCCTCGCCGAGAACATTGAGGAGGTGGCCCCTGTCGATGGACGGATTGCCGGCATCGCCGATGAAGCTCCGCATCTGATCGTAGACAACAGGGTCGGTCGACTGGCTTCGCAGCGCAGCCCACAGGTAATTGCCGGTGGCTTGCTGCTTCACCGGATCGTGGTCGACACGCCCCGCGTCTAACCAGGCCTGAAAGAGACTCGTCGCATCCAGGTTCTTGAGTGAGTCCATGACCAAATCCCGCTCTTGCGGGCTCAGACTGGAAAATGGCCGTTTTGCCGGGCTGGAAACGCCCTCGGAAGGAACCTGCTGCGTTGGCGTCGGGGACGTGGCTTCAGCCGAAGGGTTGCCAGCCGCGACGGCGGGACCCCCAGGCGGCTGACCATTGGCATTCCTTTCGGTCATCAGGATCCCGACGGCCACCGCTGATGCCACGACGCGCAGTGGAAGTCCGGTTTGGATTTTCATATGAACCAGTTGTGTTCGATAAACATTAGTTGGGTGAGGATGTCATTAGTCTGCTTCGGTTCGTCGGTGCGGACCACTCGTGCCAAGGACGCCCCACCGTGCACGGGGTCCCCACAAGATCGGTCAGGAAGCCATCGCGGCCTTGATCGCCGCCGCGATCTCTGAAGCCCTGACCGGCTTCACGAGGCACGCCGAAAGCCCCGCGATAGCGATGCTCCTGCCGACGAATTCCGGGCTCGTGTAGCCGGTAATGAGGATCCGCTTCGTGGACGGCATGAGCTCGAGGGTGCGGCTCAGGAAATCGAGGCCCTGCTCCCCGGGAAGCATGTGGTCGCAGACGATGACGTCGTAGCGCCGCGCGGCCAGCTTCAGGTCGGCATCCGCGGCCGACGTGGCGGTGGTGATCCGGCACGTGTCCTTTAGCTCCTGCGCAAGCGAATCGAGGAGAAGGGGCTCGTCGTCGACGAGGAGCACGGCCGGCAGGGGCCGCAGCTTTGTGCCCTGTTCAGCCATGGCGGGCCGCCGTGCTACGCCCCGGTCGCACGCGCCGCGTCCTGGACGACCTTGATCAGCTCGGAGAGCGTCACCGGCTTCAGGAGGTAGCGGAACAAGGCGGCCTCGTTGACGCTTCGGATCAGCATCTCCGGCTTCATGTAGCCCGTGACGAGGATCCGCTGCATCTGGGGGTATTCCTCCCTGGCGCGCACCAGGAAGCTCATCCCGTTGCCGCCGGGCATGAGGTGGTCCGAGATGACGACCTTGAACGGCTTCTTGCGGAGCGTGAAATCGGCCTCCCTGGCCGAGGAGGCGGTCGAGACCTCGAAATAGGGCGAGAGGGCGGACGCGAACGCCTCGAGGATGGGGGTCTCGTCGTCGACAATGAGGATGGCCTCCTTGGCCGCCGCCGGGCTCGGATCAGCTGGGTGCATGCGCCGTGAATCTGGTTTCGCCCCGTTGCATTGGCAAATCCAATCCCTTGGGTCCGCGCGGCCCGATGGGGGCCTTTTGGTTTGCCTAGGTCGGCAGGCGCGGATTCCATGTTAACATAACAGAGATGGCCAATTCAGCATCCGTTCCAGCTGCCGCCTTCCAGGTCCGCAATTCCTCGGGCCACACGCGGATGCACACGGCAGCCAAGTACGGCGAGCTGAACACCCTGCCCCCGGACGCGCTGACGGCCGCGGCCCTCACGATGAAGAACAACGCGGGCTACACGCCGCTGCACCACGCCGCGATCGGCGGGCACCTGGACCAGGTGCCGGCGCCGGTGATGACCCTGGAAAACCTATCCATCCGCAGCAACGCCGGCTACACCGTCTTCCATGCGGCGGCGGCCTACGGGAACCTCGGCCAGATCCCGGCGAACCTCCTCACGCCGGACGTCTTCCACAGCGCTAACGACACGGGCAACACGATCCTCCACGAGGCGGCCGAGAACGGCACGATCGACAAGGTCCCCACGGAATACCTCACCGCCTCGAACCTGGGAAGCCGCAACGTGAGCGGGGAGACCGTCCTCCATGTCGCGGCCTTCAACGGCCACCTGGACCAGATTCCCGCCGCGTTCCTCACGGACGAGGCGATGCGCGAGTTGACCCTGGCCGGGGACACCGTTTTCCACGCGGCCGCCATCTCCGGGCACCTCGAGCAAGTCCCTGCGCAACTCCTTGTCTTCGAGAATCTTTCGATCCCGAGCAAGACGGGCTTCACCCCGACGCACGCCGCCGCCGAGACGGGGCAACTGGGCAAGATCCCGAGGGCCCAGCTGACGGACAGGCTCCTCGTCACACGCAACGACAACGGCGACACGCCGCTGCATGCCGCGGCGTTCGAGGGACACCTGGACCAGGTGCCGGCGGCCCTCCTCACGCCCGAGCGCGTGGCGACCCGCAACTACGACGGCATCTCGGTGGCGGCCCTCGCGGCCGAGAAGGGGTTCATCTCGCAGATCCCGGAGGCCTCGCGGCCCAAGTCGCTCGGCCCGGTCTCCCGGCTGCTGCGCAGGATCAGCCGGACGCGCTCGCCGTTCTGACGATCCGCGGCGGGGCCCACTTTGGACTTTCCCCTTGGGCAAGTCTCGCCTCTGATGTGGCCTCCTGCGCGCAGGAATCACCCATGAACACATCCATCGCCTCCATCACCGCACGCGAAATCATCGATTCCCGCGGCAACCCGACCGTAGAGGTCGACGTACGCCTCGCCTCCGGCGCCCTCGGCCGCGCGGCCGTCCCCTCCGGCGCCTCCACGGGCGAGCACGAGGCGATCGAACTGCGCGACGGCGACAAGAAGCGCTACGGGGGCAAGGGCGTCCAGAAGGCGGTGGCGAACGTGAAGACCAAGATCGCCCCCGCCCTCGCGGGCTTCGACGCCTGCGACCAGCTCGCCATTGACCGGGCGATGATCGCTCTCGACGGGACGAAGACCAAGTCGAGCCTCGGCGCGAACGCCATCCTTGGCGTGTCGCTCGCTGCGGCCAAGGCCGCGGCCGCGGCCCTGAACCAGCCCCTCTACAAGTACATCGGCGGCCCGAACGCGAAAGTGCTCCCCGTGCCGATGATGAACATCATGAACGGGGGCGCGCATTCCGACGCCCCGATCGACTTCCAGGAATTCATGATCATGCCCGTCGGCGCGGCCTCGTTCGCCGAGGCGCTGCGCATGGGCTGCGAGGTCTTCCACAACCTGAAGAAGGTGCTCAAGGAGAAGGGGCTCACGACCACGGTCGGCGACGAGGGCGGCTTCGCGCCGAAGCTCGAGTCCACGGAGGCCGCGCTCGACGCGATCATCCTGGCCGTGAAGCAGTCGGGCTACAGGCTCGGCAAGGACATCGCGCTCGCGCTCGACGTCGCCGCGTCGGAGTTCTACGTGAAGGAGAAGAAGAGCTACGTCTTCAAGAAATCGAGCGGCAAGTCCATGAGCGGGTCCCAGATCGTGGCCTTCTACGAGGAGCTCGTCGCGAAGTACCCGATCATCTCCATCGAGGACGGCTGCTCCGAGAACGACTGGGAGACCTGGAAGAAGCTGACGGACGCGGTCGGCGACAAGATCCAACTGGTCGGCGACGACGTCTTCGTCACGAACACGGAATTCCTCAGGAGGGGCATCGACACCGGCATCGCCAACTCGATCCTGGTCAAGGTGAACCAGATCGGGACGCTCACCGAGACGCTCGACGCCGTCGCGATGGCCAAGGAGGCCGGCTACACCGCCGTCATCTCCCACCGCTCCGGCGAGACCGAGGACGTGACGATCGCGGACATCGCGGTCGCCACGAACGCCGGGCAGATCAAGACGGGGTCGCTCTGCCGCACCGACCGGGTCGCCAAGTACAACCAGCTGCTCCGGATCGAGGAGGAGCTGGGCGCCTCGGCGATCTACGGCGGAAAGCTCTGAGCCAGCTCAGGCCGGCGCGTCCGGGGCCGGTGCCTCGGGCGCGGCGCCGCCGGTGTTCTCGGCGATGTTGTCGAAGGCCTCGGAGAGCATCTGGAGCACCTCTGCCTTCGGAGCGTGCTTCAGGACGTAGGCCTCCGCGCCGAGCTCGCGGGTCTGGATCACCGTCTTCATCGTGCTCTGGGACGAGACGATGATGACGGGGATCTCGGGATGGGCGGCCTTGAGCTTGCCGAGCACCTCGAGGCCGCCGACCTGCGGGAGGTTGATGTCGAGAAGGATGACGTTCGGCTTGTGGGAGGCGGCCTTTTCGAGCGCCTCGTTCCCGTCCGCGGCCTCCCAGATCGTCTCTATCCCCAGCTGCTTCAGGAGCATGCGGATAAGCACGCGAACGTGCGGTTCATCGTCGACTATGAGTGCGTTGACCGGCCGTGGCATGCCACGAAGTTTCAGAATGCCGGGCCTCGTTGCAAGCCTGCGCAGCCCGCCGGCGCGCCCCTGCTTCCAGGGGAACCGTTCCGAAAGGGATGGTATTTTGCGTGGCCGGCGCCAATAGAATCGACCCCGCAAGAAGCGTGATTTGGGCCGGCCCCGTTTTCCCGTCGGGCCGGATGCCGGAATCCGCGCGCACGAATGTCAAATCTTCCAAACTGCAGCCGAAACCCTTGAGCACCACGCCCGGCCCCTGGCGGCGTCTGGCGCTGATCCTCGTTCTCCTAGGCGGTTCGGCCCTCATCGTCTGGACTTCCCTCGGCCGCTGGGAGCTGCCGGCGATCGGATCGCGGCAGCCCGACTACTACAACCTCCTCGTCTCCGGCTTCCGAAAGGGAAGCCTGGCGCTCGACATCGACGTTCCCCAGCAGGTCAAGGACGCGAAGAGCCCGCAGGAGCTGATGAAGGTGGCGCCCGACCTCGCGCCCCACGACCTGAGCTATTTCAAGGGCCACTACTACATGTACTACGGCGTGGTGCCGGCCGTGGTGATGTTCTGGCCCTTCCGCGTGCTGACCGGCCACGACCTCCCCCTCGTGCTGGGCTTCCTCGCCTTTGCAATCGGGGCGTTCGCGCTTCTGGCCGCGCTGTGGCTCAGGATCGTCGGCGACCACTTCCCCAGGGCCGGGTGGGCGACGCGGGTCGGCGGGATGGCCGCGCTCTGCCTGGCGGGGGGCCAGCTCGTGCTCGCGCGGAGGGTTTCCCTGTGGGAGCCGTCGATCCAGGCCGGAAACTTCTTCCTGGTGTGCATGATGGCGAGTGGCTACCACGCGCTGCGCGCGCGAAGGCCGCTGCCATGGCTGGCCGTGGCCGGGCTTGCTCTGGGGCTGGCAACCGGCTCGCGCCCAACGCTGGTCGTCGCCGGGTTAGGCCTGATCCCGCTCTTGGCCGCCATCGGGCCGACGTGCGCCCCGGGCCCGGGGCGCTCGGCGGCCCGCGGAGTCGCCAGGGCGGCCCTCGCGGCCGGCGCCCCGCTCGCGGCCATCGGTTTTTGTCTTCTCGCGTACAACTGGGCGCGGTTCGGGAACCCGCTCGAGCTCGGCCTCAAGTACCAGTTCTCGACGTGGAACGATCTGAAGAGGAGCCATTTTCTCGCCGCGTTCATCCCGTTCAACTCGTTCCTGTACTTCCTGGCGCAGCCGCAGTGGGGCCGGTACTTCCCGTTCGTCCACCCCATAGCCTACCCCTCCCTTCCGTCGGGCTATTACGGATACGAGTATGTCTACGGGGCCCTCGTCATCTGCCCGGTCCTCTGGTGGGGCGCCTTTCTGCCCCTGCTGGCGCGCCGGGGCGCCCCGGAGCTGCGTTCCTTCATCGCCTGCGTCTTCGCAGCCGCCGTCCCGACGACGCTGGTCCTCCTCTGCTTCGACACGTCGGCGGCGCGCTACGAGACCGACTTCCTTCCCTGGTGGGTCCTCTTGGCCCTTCTCGGCTGGGCATTGCTCGAGGACCGGATGCGCTCCGGGAACCGGGCGGTGGTGGTGGCGCTGGCGCGGTCCCTGTTCGTCGCAAGCGCCGCCTTTTCCTGCGTGGTGGCCTTCTGCTGCAGCGCCGAGCTGCACGAGATACTCCAGACGCTGAACCCGGGCGCCTACCGCGGCATCTCGCGGGTCTTCAACGCGCCGACGGCATTGTGGGAGCGCCTGTCCGGATACGCGGGCGGGGCGATCGAGATGAACCTGACGTTCGCGAAGCGGCCGATCGAATCGGTGGAGCCGCTGGTCGTGACAGGCGTCGAGTACCAGAGGGACTATGTCTACCTCTACTACCAGAGGGACACCGTTGTGCGCTTCTGCTACGTGCACCCGGGAGAGCCCGTCGCCTCAAGCGCCGACGTGACGGTCGAGCCCGGCCGCAGCTATCCGTTTCGAGTCGAGTGCGGCGCGCTCTATCCGCCTGAGGGGCACCTGGCGTACCACGGCTGGCAGCCCGAGGAGTTGGACTCGTACAAGCGGTGGGTCAGGATCAACTTCAACGGGAGGACGGTCGTGATCGCGCCCCGGGGCTCGAACGAGGCCTCGCCCGGGTCGGTGCAGATTGGGGTCGATTCGGGGAACGGATACTGCGGGCGCCGCTTTGCCGGGACGATTAGCGAGGTCCGGCGCGCCGGATGGACCCGCCCGCTGGGCGACTGCACGCCGACGGGGGACTTCGACCTCGTCATGGCGCTGCCGGGCAAGCCCACCGTGCTCAACTCGCCGCTTGTGACCGCCGGGACGCCAGGGAAGGCCGACATCCTCGGCCTGAACGTCGACGGCGCCGGGCTATACAGGCTCTATTATGAGAGCTGGGGGCTAGGCATCTGGAACAGCGGAGACCTGGAGCCGCCGAAAGACGGCGTTCTCACGCTCAGGATGCGGGTTGGGCCCACCCTCCCCTTGGGCGGGCGGACGCCGCTCGCGGCCATGGAGCGGTCGATCGTCGTCTGGAGCGACGGGAAGCCGGTCTGGTGGCGCCGGACCGCCGCGCCGATCGCGGCAAATCCCCCCGTCGGCCTGCTCACCAACGCCGTGGGCTCGTCGACGGTGGGGCCCGTGTTCCAGGGGCGGGTCATCTCGGCGGACCGGAGGCCGTTCTCCCCCGAATGGCGCAGGGGCGCCTTCTCGGCGCTGAAGCTTGAGCTCGGCGGCCGGGGCGAAGGCTGCGAGCCCCTGGTCGCCACCGGCGTGACCGGGCGTTCCGACACGCTCGAGGTCGACTGGCTCGGAAATGGCCGGGCCCAGCTCGTGTATGACCATTGGGGCGTCGGGGCCGTCGAGAGCGAGCCCTTTGCGTGGCCCGACTCGGAGGTCAGGTCGGTCCGCGTCGAGATGCCCTCGTTCGGGGTCCTCGACCAGGCTGGCGAGCCCGCGGGCAGGGGCCGACTCGCCGTCTGGGTCGACGGCGCCAAGGTCTGGAGCACCGACGTCGCATTCTTCGGCGCGGCCTCGGACACCGTCTCCGTGGGCGAGAACGCCTCCGGGTGCACGACGGCGGGACCGGAACTCAGGTCCGTCATCATCGACGCCGCCCAGGTCTCCCGGGAGTGAACGGACGCCCCGGCCTAGTCGACGCGCAGGATGTAGCCCCGGAGGTACTCGCTCTCGGGCATCGACACGAGCACGGGATGGTCCGGCGGCTGGTGGCAGAACTCGAGCACCCGGACCCTGCGCTTCGCGTCGGCCGTCGCGCCCGCGAGGACGGACCTCAGCTCTGCGTCCTGCATGTGATGGGAGCAGGAGTAGGTGGCCAGGACGCCGCCGGGCGCGAGGCGTTGCATGGCCCGCAGGTTGATCTCCTTGTAGCCCCGCAGGGCGCCCTCGAGCGCGGACTTTGACTTCGCGAACGGAGGCGGGTCGAGGATGATGACATCGTAGGGTACCTCCTCCCGGTTCGACGGGTCGTTCAGCCAGTCAAACACGTTTGCTATGTCAAACCGCACCTTTACCCCGTTCTTCTCGGCGTTGCGCCGGGCCGCCTCAATCGCGTCGGCGGCGCTGTCCAGGCCACGGACATAGGCCGCCCCCGCCCTCGCGGCGTGCAGGGCAAACGATCCCTGGTTGCAGAACGCGTCCAGCACCCGCTTGCCCGCGCAATATCTCGCGACCGCCTCGTGCTGCGGGCGCTGGTCCAGGTAAAATCCCGTCTTCTGGCCGCCCGCGAGGTCAAGCCAGGTCTCGAGGCCGTCAATCGAGGCCCACCTCGGCTCCCACGGCTTCCCGGACCGGGTATGCGTCTCGAAGGGGAGCCCTTCCAGCCTCCGGATCTGGGCGTCATTGCGGAAGACCACGTCAGTCGGGGCGAGGAGGCGGTTGAGGAGGTCCCCGATGAGGGCCGACCTCCGGTCCATGGCAAGGGTCTGGAGCTGGACGACGACGGCGTCGCCGTACTGGTCGGCTACGACCCCGGGGAGGTCGTCCGACTCGGACCAGACGAGGCGCCGGTAGCTTCCGGGCGCGCGCCGCGCGATCGCCCTCTCGAGCGCCGCGAGGATGTAGGCCTCGTCGAGCTCGACCCGGTCACGGCTGAGCCGGCGCCAGACGATCTGGGAGCGCCCGTTGCATATCCCGGTCCCGAGGAGCCGGCCGACCCGGTCGCGGCACTCGACGACCTCGCCGTCGCATTCCGGCGGAAGCTGCGCCTCCACCTCGTTCGCGAACACCCAGGGGTGGCCCGAGAGGACGCGCGCGTTGGCGTTGGCCCTGAGCTTGAATGCAGGAACGGACATCCCCGCATGATTGTCGGGCCCGCCGCGCATAGAAGCCCAAAGTGAGGCGGCCCGGGCACCCGAATAGGCTTCCAAGGCCGCTCGCCCGGGATTTATTGTGTCCGATTCCAATGTCCCCAGCCTCCGAAATCGCGCGCCGACGCACCTTCGCGATCATCTCGCATCCCGACGCGGGCAAGACGACGCTGACCGAGAAGTTCCTGCTTTACGGGAACGCGATCCATCTGGCCGGCGCCGTGAAGGACAGGAAGAACCAGCGGGCCACCACCTCGGACTGGATGGAGCTCGAGAAGCAGCGCGGGATCTCGATCAGCTCGACCGTGCTCCAGTTCGACTACGGCGGGCGCGTCGTGAACCTGCTGGACACGCCGGGCCACAAGGACTTCTCGGAGGACACCTACCGCGTCCTGACCGCCGTCGACGCCGTCCTCATGGTGATCGACGCCGCCAAGGGCGTCGAGGCCCAGACCCGCAAGCTCTTCGAGGTCTGCCGCCGCAGGGGGATTCCCATCTTCACGTTCATGAACAAGTGCGACCGGCCCACGATGAACCCGATCGCGCTCATCGACGAGCTGGAGGCCGTGCTCGGCATCCAGGCCTCGCCCGTCGTCTGGCCGCTCGGCAACGGGCCCTCCTTCCGGGGCGTGTTCGACCGCAGGACCCGGCAGGTCCACCTCTTCGAGCGCGTGCCCGGCGGGGCCTACCGGGCGCCGGTCAAGGTCGGGTCCCTCGAGGACCCGGCGGCGCAGGCGAGCCTGGACGAGTCGACGCTCTCCGAGGTGAGGGAGCAGCTCGCCATGCTGGACGGCGCCGGCCATGCCTACGACCTCGGCGCGGTGCGCGCCGGCAGGCAAACGCCCGTCTACTTCGGGAGCGCGGTCAACAACTTTGGGATCCAGCTGCTCCTCGACGGGTTCCTCGAGGACTCGATCCCGCCGCAGCCGAGGAACAGCGTCGCCACCGGGTCCCCGGTGGAGGTGCCGGTGACCCTGGACAGGTTCTCCGCCTTCATCTTCAAGATCCAGGCCAACATGGACCCGAGGCACCGCGACCGGATCGCGTTCATGCGCGTGTGCTCGGGCAAGTTCGACCGGGACATGTCGGTTCTTCACGCGCAGACCGGCAGGACCGTCCGCCTCTCCTCCTCGCACAAGCTCTTCGGCCAGGACCGCGAGACGGTCGACGAGGCATGGCCGGGCGACGTGATCGGCCTCGTCGGGCACGACGCCTTCGGGATAGGCGACACGCTCACGCAGGACCGCTCCATCCTCTTTGACGAGATCCCGCGCTTTCCCCCGGAGGTCTTCGCCTACATCTCAAACCCGAACCCCTCCGACTCGAAGAAGTTCAGGGCCGGACTCGAGCAGCTCCTCCAGGAGGGCGTCGTCCAGTCCTTCACGGCGCGCTCGGCGCCCCCCGGCGCGACGCTCCTCGCCGCGGTCGGCCCCCTGCAGTTCGAGGTGGTCCAGTACCGCCTGAAGAGCGAGTACGGCGCCGAGTCCCGCCTCGAGATGACCCCGTGGACGATCCTGAGATGGATAGAGCCCCACCCCGCCCTCGGGAACCCGGCCGGCCTCGTGGTGGCGACGGGCGTCAGCTTCGGCACGGACAAGCTGGACCAGCCCGTGGCGCTCTTCCCGAACGACTGGACCATGCGCTATTTCGTGGAGAAGAACCCCGAGCTGAAGCTGCGGGAGCTGCCGCTCGAACAGCCGGCCCCGGTGCGGGCATGACGCCGCCAAGCGAAAGCCTGTTGCCATGGACCCCCGCCCGGATTGCCTCTATGCCATGCGTCTGAAGCGTTCACCCCTTGCTGCCCTCCTTGTCGCCGCCGCCGCGGTGTGCGCGGTTCCCGCGCAGGCCCGGACGGCCGGCGCATACAAGGGGGCCATAGCGACCGACGCGGCGACCGGCTCGGTCCTCTTCGAGGACAACGCCGACGCCGTCAGCCCGCCGGCGAGCATGACGAAGCTTATGACGTTCGCGGTGCTGGACGACGAGTTGAGGAAGGGGACCCTCTCTCTCACGACACCCGTCACGGTCACGCGCGAGGACGCCAGAGTCGCGGCCTTCAAGGACAGCACGGAGGTCTGGCTCAGGCACGGGGAGACGTTCCCGGTGGAGGAGCTCATCTATGCGATGATGATCCAGTCGGCCAACGACGCGGCCTATGCGCTGGCGCACAAGGCGGGCGGCACCGTGGACGCGTTCGTCGCCCTCATGAACGTGAAGGCCCGCGAGCTCGGGATGCGCAACAGCACCTTCCGCTCGCCCAACGGCTTCCCGCCGCCGAGCCGGAGGATCTCGGAGGGCGACCTGACGACGCCCAGGGACTATGCCCTCCTCTGCCGCTACCTCGTCCTGCACACGGACGTCCTCAAGTACACGTCGGTGAAGAGCCGCACATTCGGGGCGGGAATCAGGCTCCAGCCCGTACTGATGAACAACCACAACAACCTTCTCGGGAGGATCCCAGGCGTCGACGGGCTCAAGACGGGCTTCACGAGCGGCGCCGGCTTCTGCCTCTCGGCGACGGCGCTCCGCAACGGCCACAGGATCATCGTCGTCATGATGGACAGCCCCGACTCGCGGACACGCGACCTGAACGTCCAGGAGCTCATTTCGCAGGCGTTCATCAGGCTGCCGATCGAGGAGGCCCCCTTCGCGAGGGCTGCGCCGGGCGCCGAAGATCCCACCCGGCCCGCGGCCGCCCAGGCGGCCCCGACGCCCACGCCGGACACGGGCCCCACGATCCACCTGCCAGGGACGGGTCGGTGACTTGACATCCTCCCGGCCCTGAAGGGCCGGGATTCCTGAATACAATGATTATAATCTCAGAGCAGAGCAGGTTGGTTCACGTTTCACAGGAGCAATGCCTTGGGAGACCTGTGTCGCCTTTGGTCTTACACGCCCTCCACACGCAGTCACGGAGCGTCCCTCCGCCGAAAGAACATCGTCGGTGTGCTTGTTTCTTGCCAACCGGCCCACGCAACTTTTCAGGCGCGAAACGAAGCGCAACAAAAAAAAAAGCCAGGATTCTTCCCAGACCTAAAGGACTGGGCTACCTCGCCTTCGCTCAATGAACGCCGAGACGGATCCGGTCAGGGCCTACCTCACGGGGCTGCAGGACTCGATCTGCGCCGCGCTGGAGGCCGAGGACGGCGCAGGGCGTTTCAGCGACGAAAGGTGGAGGAGGCCCGAGGGCGGCGGCGGCCGCACGAGGATCCTCTCGGAGGGCGCCGTCTTCGAGAAGGCGGGGGTCGCGTTCTCCGACGTGGGAGGGACCGAGCTGCCCCCGGCGGCGACCGCACGCCGCCCGGAGCTCTCGGGAAAGTCCTGGAGCGCGCTGGGCGTCTCCGTCGTCATCCACCCCAGGAACCCCTACGCTCCGACATGCCACGCTAACATCCGGTTCTTCGTCGCGGGGGCGGGAGGCCCCGCGCCGGCCTGGTGGTTCGGCGGGGGCTGGGACCTGACGCCCTACTACGGCTTCGACGAGGACGCGGTCCACTGGCACGCGGCGGCGCGGGACGCGGTCGCGCCGCACGGGGCGGCGCTCCACGCGCGCTTCAAGAAATCCTGCGACGACTACTTCTACCTGAGGCACCGCGGGGAGCAGAGGGGGATTGGCGGCCTCTTCTTCGACGACTTCGACGAGCTCGGATTCGAGGGGAGCTTCGCGCTCGCCCGGGGCGTGGGCGACGCGTTCATCCCCGCCTACCGGCACATCGTCGCGAGGCGCAAGACCGCGGCGTTCGGCGAGCGGGAGAGGACCCACCAGCTGCGCCGCAGGGGCCGCTACGTCGAGTTCAACCTGCTGCAGGACCGGGGTACGCTCTTCGGGCTCCAGAGCGGGGGCCGCACTGAGTCGATTCTGATGAGCCTGCCCCCGCTCGTGAGGTGGGACTACGGCGCGGCGCCCGAGGCAGGCTCGCCCGAGGCCCTCCTCCTCGAGCGCTACCTCAAGCCCCGCGACTGGCTCGGGGACCCGAAATGAATTCCCGGGAGAGATTCCTGTCGGCATGCGCATGCAAGCCCCTTGAGAGGCCCCCCGTGTGGATCATGCGCCAGGCCGGGCGCTACCTTCCCGAGTACCGCGAGCTCAAGGCGAAGCACGGCTTCCTGACGCTGGTGCGCACGCCCGAGCTGGCGGCCGAGGTCTCGATGCAGCCCATCCGCCGGTTCGCCCTCGACGCCGCCATCCTCTTTTCGGACATCCTGGTCATCCCCGAGGCGCTCGGCCAGGCCTACACGTTCAGGGACGAGGGCGGCATCGCCATGGAGCGGAGGCTCGACGGCCGGGCGATGATCGAGGGCCTCGCGGGCGAGGCCGCCGTGCCCGAGAGGCTCTCCTACGTCGCCGACGCCCTCAGGCTCCTGAAGCGCGAGCTCGCGGGCACAAGGGCGCTCCTCGGCTTCGGCGGGTCGCCGTGGACGCTCGCCACCTACATGGTGGAGGGGGGAAGCTCGAACGAATTCGCGCGCGTGAAGGGGCTCTTCTACGAGGACCGTTCAACCTTCGACCTCCTTCTCGGGAAGCTGACCGCGTCGCTCATCGCCTATTTCAGGATGCAGATTACCGCCGGCGCCGACGCGATCCAGATCTTCGACTCCTGGGGCGGCGTCATCGCCGGCCCCGACTACGAGGCCGCGTCGCTCCGGTGGATCCGCGCGATCGTGGAGGCGATGCCGGAGGGCTTTCCGCTGATAATCTTCGGCAAGGGCACGGGCGCCCACCTGATCGACCAGGCGTTCACGGGCGCCAGGGTCCTGAGCATCGACGCCTCGAACGAGCTGGCCGGCGTGCGCAGGAGCCTTCCCGAGAACGTCGCGGTCCAGGGAAACCTGGACCCGGTCATACTGAACACGACCCCGGAGATCGCCAGGAGGGAGACCCTTCGCCTCCTCGAGTCCGTGAGGGGGAGCGCCGGCCACATTCTAAACCTGGGCCACGGGATCCTCCCCCAGGCAAGGATCGAGTGCGTCGAGGCCCTGGTCGACGCCGCGACCACCTGGCGGTGACCCCCCGATGAACGTCGCGGTCATTGGCGGCGGGGTGACGGGGCTCACCGCGGCGTGGAGGCTGGCGGCGGCCGGCCATTCCGTGCGCCTGTTCGAGTCGGCGCCCCGGCTCGGCGGCTCGGTCCGCACGGAGGCGGCCGAGGGATGGATGGTAGAGGCGGGCCCAAACTCGTTCCAGGACTCGTCCCCCGAGATCGGCGGGATGATCGGCGAGCTCGGGCTCGGCCCCGAGCGCATCGAGCCCGACCCCGCGGCTAAGCACCGCTTCATCGCGAGGGGCGGCAGGCTGGTGGCGCTGCCCACGCCCTCCGACGTCGCCGGGCTCGTCTCCACGCCCCTCTTCTCGTTCGGGACCAAGCTGAAGATCACGGGCGAGTCCGCCCGCACGCCCAGGCCCCGCAAGGAGGACACCAGCGTCGCGGACCTGGTCAGGGACCATTTCGGGGCCGAGGTCCTGGAGAAGGTGGTCCAGCCCGTCATCGGCGGGATCTTCGCCGGCGACGCGGAGCGCCTTTCGACGAGGCATGCCTTCCCCAAGATATGGGAGGCCGAGGGTAAGACCGGCTCTCTGGTGCGCGCCGGCCTCGAGGCCGCCCGGAGGCGCCGCGAGAGCGGGCTTGCGGGCGCTGCTCCCCTCGTGTCGTTCCGAAAGGGCCTCCAGGCGCTCACGGACGCCCTTGCAGCGCGGCTCGCCCCGGGATCGGTCCAGCTGGGCGCGCAGGTCCGCTCGATCGGCCCCGGACCGGGGAAGCGGTGGCGCGCCGCGTGGGACGGCACAGGAGGGCCGGGCGCCGAGCTATTCGACGCCGTCGTCCTCGCGATCCCCGCGTGGGCCCTCGCGCAGCTGGAGGTGGGAGGCGCGGGCGAGCGCCCCCTGACGTCCCTGGGGGCGATCGAGCATCCCCCGGTCGCCTCGGTATTCGCGGGCTTCAGGAGGGACCGGGTGGAACACCGCCTCGACGGCTTCGGGGTGCTCGTTCCCGCCTCCGAGCGGCGCTCGGTCCTGGGAGTCATCTTCTCGTCCAGCCTCTTTCCCGGGCGCGCGCCAGAGGGCCACGTCGCCCTGACGGCCTTCGTGGGCGGCGCGCTCCAGCCCGATCTCGCGCGGCTCCCGAAGGACGAGCTCGTCGCGCGCGTGTGCGGCGACCTGCGTGCGCTCCTCGGCGCGCAGGGCGAGCCCGCGTTCGCGCGGCACACGCTCTGGCCCCGGGCGATCCCGCAGTACAACCTGGGGTACGGGAGCCACCTTGAGGCGATCGCCGCGTGCGAGCGGGGCCATCCCGGGCTCCTCATCGGAGGAAACGCCCGCGACGGCATCTCCCTCTCGGACTGCATCATGTCGGGCACCGCTCTCGCCAAGCGAGTGTCTTGACTCGCGGGGGGGCCTCTCTAGCCTCCCGCACCCATTTTTTTTACTTGGCGAAAGACCTCAAAGACACGTTGCAGCTGCCCAGGACGGATTTCCCGATGCGGGCCGGGCTCGCGCAGCGCGAGCCGGGGCGGGTCGCCCACTGGGAGCGGACGGGCCTCTACGGGGCGATCCAGAAGAGGCGCGCCGGCGCACCCACCTTCGTCCTGCACGACGGCCCGCCGTTCACGAACGGCGACGTGCACATCGGCACGGCGCTCAACAAGACGCTCAAGGACGTGACCGTCCGCTACAAGGCCATGAGGGGGTTCCGCGCCCCGTACGTCCCCGGATGGGACTGCCACGGGCTGCCGATCGAGCAGAAGGTCACGCTCGACCTGCGCGAGTCGAAGAAGGAGGTCACGACGCCCGAGCTGCGGCGCCTCTGCGACGCGTTTTCTGAGTCGTGGATTGCGAAGCAGAAGCAGCAGTTCAAGCGGCTCGGCGTCCTCGGGGACTGGGCCGACGAGTACAAGACCAAGGACCCCGCGTTTGAGGCCGACATCCTTCGCGTCTTCGCCGCGTTCGTCGAGAAGGGCCTCGTCTACAGGAGCAAGAAGCCGGTGTACTGGTCGATTCCCTTCGAGACCGCCCTCGCGGAGGCGGAGGTGGAATACAAGGAGCACTCCTCGCCGTCCATCTGGGTGAGGTTCAGGATCCCGCAGGACGAGGCCCTCCGCTTCGGCCTGCCCGCCGACAAGCCGCTCAGCATCGTCATCTGGACGACCACCCCGTGGACGCTCCCGGCGAACCTGGCCGTGGCGCTCAACCCCGGCTTCGACTACGTGGTGGCGGACCTCGGCGAGGAGCGGATCGTGGTAGCCGCTGCCCTCCTGGCGCAGGTCGCCGACGCCGCCGGGCTGAAGACGGCCCCGGTCGTGGTGAAAACCGTGCAGGGTCGCGCCCTCGAGAACCTGGCCGCGAGGCATCCCTTCATAGACCGGCCGTCCCCCGTGGTCCTCGCGGACTACGTGACGGCCGATAGCGGCACGGGGGCGGTCCACACGGCGCCCGGGCACGGCGCTGAGGACTACCAGACCGGCCTCAGGTACGGGCTCGAGATCTACTGCCCCGTGGCCGACGACGGCACCTTCATCGACGACGGGCGCATCCCGGCGGAGCTCGTGGGAGTGACGACGCTGGAGAGCGTCGAGGACCTGGAGAAGAAGAGGACGTCCCCCGCCAACGTCGCCGTCCTTCGCAAGCTCGACGCGACGGGGACCCTCCTGGCGAAGAAGAAGTACACGCACAGCTACCCGCACTGCTGGCGCTCCAAGACGCCGATCATCTTCCGGGCAGTCGACCAGTGGTTCGTGTCCCTCGACAAGGCGGGCTCGCGGGCCGAGGCGCTGGCCGAGATTTCAAAGGTCGCGGGCGCGGGCGGCTGGATCCCCGCGTGGGGCGAGGCCCGGATCCGGGGCGCCGTCGAGTCGCGCCCCGACTGGTGCGTCAGCCGGCAGCGCTCCTGGGGCGTGCCGATCCCCGCATTCTTCGGCCCGGACAAGCGGGCGTACCTGGACGCAGGCGTCGTCCGGGCGGTCGCCGACAAGGTCGAGGCGGTGGGGACCAACCTCTGGTATGAGGCCTCCCCCGCCGAGATCCTGAAGGGAGTCAGCCTTCCCAAGGACTGGCCGGACCCGTCCGCGCTCACGTGCGGGAGGGACACACTGGATGTCTGGCTCGACTCCGGCTCGTCGCACGCCGCCGTGCTGAGGCGTGGCCAGGGGGGCACCTCCTGGCCCGCCGACCTCTACCTCGAGGGAAGCGACCAGCACCGCGGCTGGTTCCAGTCCTCCCTCTGGACCTCGGTGATCGCGTACGGCTCCGCCCCCTACAGGGCGGTCCTCACCCACGGCTTCATCGTGGACGAGGAGCAGAAGAAGATATCGAAGAGCTCTTCCTACCAGAAGCCGCAGACGAGCGACGCCTACATCGCGGACCACGGCGCCGACGTGATCCGCCTCTGGATCGCCTCCCAGGACTTCCGGGACGACATCCCCATCTCGAAGGAGATCCTCTCCCACGTCGGGGAGACGTACCGGCTGATCCGCAACACGCTGCGCTTCCAGATCTCAAACCTGTTCGACTTCGATGCCTCGCGCGACGGGCTCCCCCACGACCGGATGGACGCTCTTGACCGGTGGGCGCTCCACCAGGCGGCGGAATTGTCGCGCGCCTGCGGCGCCGCCTACGACGCCTACGAGTTCCACCGGGTCTACCAGCTGTGCAACCAGTTCTGCTCGGTCACGCTGTCGGCGACCTACCACGACATCGTGAAGGACCGCCTGTACACGCTCGGGACGTCCAGCCCCCTGAGGCGCTCGTCGCAGAGCGCGATCCACGGCATCTTCCAGGTCCTCGTGCGCATCCTGGCCCCGGTCATCCCCTTCACGACGGACGAGGCCTGGTCGTTCGCGGGCTCCAACGCCGAGTTCGGGGAGGGATCCGTCCACCTCCAGGACTGGCCCGCGACCCCGGCCTCGTGGACCCTCGGCGAGTCCGACGCGGAATTCGCGTCGATCCTGAGGATGCGCGCGAGGGTCAACGAGGCGATCGAGCCCCTGAGGGCGGCCGGGCGCATCGGCAAGTCGCTCGACGCCGCGGTGACGCTCCACGTCCCTGAGGCGGACCCCATGCGGGGGGCCTTCGACAGGCATCTGGGGGCCCTGCCCGAGATATTCATCGTATCCGACGTCAAGGTGAGGGCTCCGGCAGAACCCGGGGCCCCGTTTGGTGTCAGTGTGAGCCCATGTTCCGAGCTCGGCCATATCCGGTGCCCTCGCTGCTGGCGGTGGGTGCCCGCCCTCGTCAGCTCGCCGATCGCCGACGTCTGCCCCCGCTGCGCGGAGGCGCTCGGGTCGTAGCACTTCCGTTTCAGGACCCATCCCCCACGACTCCCCATGGACAAGACAAAAAAAAGCAAAGCGATCAAAAAGAAACTGCCCCAGGCCGAACCGCGAAAGGCGCCCCCACCCAAGGCCGCCGCACCCGCCCCGGCCGCCGCGGGTAAACGTCCAACCATGGAAAAACCATCAAAGAAAACCGCGCTGCGCGACAGCATCCTAGCCCGCAAGGCGGCCACAAAGCCCATTGCCTTCAGCCTGGACGAGGTCCGCGCCATCGCCAAGACCGTGACGGCCAAGGCCGAGTCGACGGCCAAGTCCGCCAAGGTCGCGGCGAAGCCCTCGGCCGCGCTCAGCGCGGCCCTGGAGAAGCCGGTCAAGCCGAACCACATCAAGGCCGCGTCGCTCGCCGACATCCTCGGGTTCAACCCCAAGAGGACAAAGGCGGCCGACGTCATCGAGGAGCGCAGCGTGCCCGAGAAGTACAAGCGCTACCACAAGCTGCTGATCGACCTGCGCAAGCACCTGACCGAGGGCATAGAGCGCCATTCCGAGGAAACGCTCAAGCGCTCCGTGAAGGACGACGCCGGGGACCTCTCCTCGTACGGCCAGCACATGGCCGACGCGGGAACCGACACATTCGACCGCGACTTCGCGCTCAGCCTGGTCTCGAACGAGCAGGAGGCGCTCTCCGAGATCGAGGCCGCCATCAAGCGGATCCGCGACGGCACCTACGGCGTCTGCGAGATCACGGCGAAGCCCATCTCGAAGGAGCGGCTCCTCGCGGTCCCGTTCACCCGCTACTCCGCCGAGGCGCAGAAGCAGATCGAGCGCAACCGCCACCACTCCCGCACCCAGGCCGGCCTCTTCGGCGAGGCCGGCGAGGAGGGCGGCGCGATTCCGCAGGAGGACGGCGCCGAGGAATGACCCCGTCGGTAGACCCGGGGGTCTCGATTGCCTGGCGCTTCCTAAGGTACTGGAGGCTGCTCTCCATCGCCGCCGCGGTCCTCGCCGCCGACCAGGCCTCCAAGGCCTGGATCGCGGCGCGCCTGCCCTTCAACACCTACGGCGCGGGGTCTGGAGCCATCACGGTCGTCCCGCGGCTCCTCTACATCGTCCACGTCGGCAACACGGGCGCCGCATGGAGCATCTTCTCCGGGCGCAGCATCCTCCTGGCCGCCCTGGCCGCGGCCACGCTCGTCGCGATCTTCATCGGGCGCAAGGCGCTCGGCCTCGGCGCCGCCCGCGCGCAGGCCTACTTCGGGCTCATGTGCGGCGGGATCGCGGGCAACCTGGTGGACCGCCTGACGCACGGCCACGTCGTCGACTTCCTCGACTTCCATTTCGGCTCGTACGTCTACCCGACCTTCAACGTCGCCGACTCGGCGATCTGCGTCGGCGTGGCTCTCTACGTGCTCTCGTCGGTCAGGCCGCCCCGGGCCGCGCTGTAGCCCTCACTCCACGTTCGCCATCTGCTCGCGGATGCGCTCCAGCTCGTTCTTGAGCTCGATCACGCTCTTTGCGATCGCCAGGTCGTTCGCCTTGGCCCCGATCGTGTTCGCCTCGCGGCCCATCTCCTGGAGGATGAAGTCCGCCTTGCGCCCGATCTCGTCGCCGGACTTGAGGAGCGCGACAAGCTGGTCGATGTGGCTGCGCAGCCGCGTTATCTCCTCGCTGACGTCGCACCGGTCGGCGAAGAGGGCGATCTCGCGGAGGACGCGCTCGTCCTCGACGTCGAGTTCGAGGTTCGCCTCGCGCAGCCGCTTCATGAGCAGCGCCCGGTAGGCGGGCGCCACCTCCGGCGCCCGCGCCGCGACGGCGCCGACGTGCGCGCGGAAAAGCCCGAGCCTCGCGCTGAAGTCGGCGAGGAGCGCCTCCCCCTCCTTGGAGCGCATGGCGGCAAACTCACGAAGCGCCTCGCCGAGCGCCGCGACCACGTCCGGGCGCACGCGGTCCGCCGAAAGCATCTCCACGGGGGCCCTCTGGGAATTGGCGATCTGCCACAGGAGCTCCGCCGTGGGCTCGAAATGGATCTGGCGCGCGTCCGCCAGGGCCGCCAAGCGGTCAAGCGCTGCGCCCACGCCCGCCTCGTTCCAGGCGGCGTCGTCCCGGCCCCCCGCGGGAGTGAATTCCACGTCAACGTGGACCTTGCCCCGGGCGGCCACGCGCCGGACGGCCTCGCCTATCGCCGCCTCGAGGCTTTCCCATTCGGCCGGAAGCTTGATCGAGAGGTCGAGGCTGCGGCGGTTGACCGAGCTCACCTGGACGGTGAGCGACCCCCCGGCGAGCCCCGACGCCGCGCGGCCGTATCCCGTCATGCTTTTCATATTTTCTTCCCTGTCAGCCTCGCGACCTCCTGGACATCCTTGTCGCCCCTGCCGCTCAGGTTGATGATGATGACCTTGCCCGCCCCGAGCGCGCGGGCGCGCTTGAAGCCGTGGGCGAGCGCGTGGGAGCTCTCGAGCGCGGGGATGATCCCCTCCATGCGCGAGCAGAGATGGAACGCGTCGAGCACCTCGTCGTCGGTGGCGTAGGTGTACTCGATCCGGCCCAGGTCGCGGTACCTTGCGTGCTCGGGCCCGACCGCGGCGTAGTCGAGGCCGGCCGACACCGAATGCGTGAGCTCGATCTGCCCGTCGGGATCCTGGAGGATGAAGGTCTTGCACCCCTGGAGGACCCCGAGCTTGCCGCCGGCGAACCGAGCGGCATGTTCGCCCGTCCTTATCCCCCGGCCACCGGCCTCGACGCCGGTCATGCGGACGCCCGGCTCCTCAAGGAATTCGAAGAAGAGCCCGATGGCGTTGCTTCCCCCGCCGACGCAGGCGATCAGCTCGTCGGGGAGCCTGCCCTCGCGGGCGAGGACCTGGGCCTTGGCCTCGACGCCGATCACCCTGTGGAAGTCGCGGACCATCTCCGGGTAGGGCCTTGGCCCGTAGGCCGTGCCGAGGATGTAGTGGGTCGTGCGCACGTTCGTGACCCAGTCGCGCATCGCCTCGTTGATGGCCTCCTTGAGCGTCCTCTGGCCCGCATCGACGCTCCGGACCTCGGCGCCCATGAGGCGCATCCTGAAGACGTTGAGCGCCTGCCTCTCCATGTCGACCGCGCCCATGTAGACGACGCACTCGAGGCCGAACTTGGCGCAGACCGCGGCCGTGGCCACGCCGTGCTGGCCGGCGCCGGTCTCCGCGATCACCCGCTTCTTGCCCATGCGCATGGCGAGGAGGGCCTGGCCGATCGCGTTGTTGATCTTGTGGGCGCCCGTGTGGAGCAGGTCCTCCCGCTTGAAATAGATCCTCGCGCCCCCGAAGTGCTGCGTGAGGCGCTCGGCGCAGTAAAGCGGCGTCGGGCGCCCCGCGAAATCGGCGAGGTGGCGCCGGAACTCGGCCTGGAACTCGGGATCCACGCGCGCCTTGGCGTACACGCCCTGGAGCTCCTCGAGGGCCGCCATGAGCGTCTCCGGGACGAAGATGCCCCCGTACGGGCCGAAGTGCCCGGACGCGTCCGGGAGGGACGAGCGGTCGATTCTTGGTGCGCCTGTGGCTGGCATGCTGCTTCCACCCTTGGATCGCCGGGGCGGCGTGGCAAGACGCCTTGAGCGGGCTTCTTTACTTGTACTCTCCGCGATTACCGCCAATTTTGGGGGCGCGCCACTCCAGCAGAAGGCGCCCGCGCAACCCCCTCCAGCGCGGGATTCAACACAACCCCCCCGCCGATGAAATCGAAGCTCATTGCAGCCATTGTCCTCGCCTCAGCCTCGGCGCTTGCCGCCGAGACCAACACGCTGGGCCTGCAGCTCTGGAGCCTCAGGGCCCAGCTGACGGCCAGCCTGCCCTCGGGCATGGCCCAAGTGAAGTCCCTCGGGTTCACCGAGGTCGAGTCGGCCGGGACCTACGGGCACACCGCGAAGGAATTCAAGGCCCTGGCCGACGCCAACGGCCTGAAGATCGTCGGCGCCCACATCCCCTACGAGCGCATGCAGTCCGACCTTCCCGGGGTCATCGCCGAGGCGAAGACTCTCGGCGTCACGTACGTCATCGTCGCGTGGGTGCCCCACAAGACCGATTTCGACGTCGACCAGGCCCGTGCCGCGGTCGCGAACTTCAACGCCTGGGGGGCGGCGCTCAAGGCCGAGGGAATGGGCTTTGGCTTCCACACGCATGGCTACGAGTTCAAGCCGCTGGCGGACGGAAGCTCCGCGTTCGACGTCATGATGAACGAGACCAAGCCCGACCTGGTCTTCTGCGAGATGGACGTGTTCTGGGTCGTCCAGGGCGGCATCGACCCGGTCAAGCTGCTCCAGAAGTACCCGGGTCGCTTCAAGGCCTTTCACATAAAGGACATGAAGAAGGGCGCGCCGACCGGCCTCTACGAGGGCCACGCCCCGGCCTCGGACAACGTGGTCGTCGGCACCGGCAGCATGGACTGGCCGGCCATCGTGGCCCAGGGCCGCAAGTCGGGCGTCGTGTACTACTTCATCGAGGACGAGACCTCGGATCCCGTGGGGAACATCCCGCCCAGCATCACCTTCCTTCAGACGCTCGGACTGAACCCCTGAAACCCCAATAAATGAACGCCAATCGTCTCTTCCTCGCGAGCAGGATCGCCCTCGTCGTCACGGCCATGAGCTTCGCCATAAGGGGTGGCGCGGCGGGGGCATGGGCTTCCCAGTTCAGCCTCACGCACGAGCAGGTGGGCTGGGTCAACGGCGCCGCGTTCTGGGGCTTCACGCTGGCGATGGCGTTCGGGGGGCCGCTCTGCGACGCGCTGGGCCTCGGGCGCATCGTGGCCCTGGCCTTCGTGGGCCACATCGCGGGCATCCTCTTGACGATTTTCGCATGGAACTACGTCAGCCTCTACGCCGGCACCCTCATCTTCGGCATCGCAAACGGCTCCGTCGAGGCGGCCTGCAATCCGCTCATCACGACCCTCTACCCGAATGACAAGACGACGAAGCTGAACCACTTTCACGTCTGGTTCCCGGGGGGCATCGTGATCGGCGGCGTTGTCTCCTACTTCATGGACAAGGCCGGCCTCGGGTGGAAGCCGCAGTTTGCGACCATGCTGATACCGCTGGCGATCTACGGGATCATGTTCGTCGGTCAGGCGTTCCCGAAGACCGAGCGCGTGCAGCGCGGCGTCTCGACGGCGTCGATGTGGGCGGCGTGCTTCAACCCCATGTTCCTCGTGATGGTCGTGTGCATGCTCATGACGGCGACGACCGAGCTCGTCCCCGGCCAGTGGATCCCGGACATCCTCACGAACGCCGGCGTGTCGGGCATCCTCGTCCTCGCCTTCATCAACGGCGTGATGGCCATCGGCCGGCAATGCGCCGGACCCTTCGTCCACAGGGTCTCCCCCATCGGAATGCTGATCGTCAGCACCATCCTGAGCGCCCTCGGCCTCTTCGCCATGAGCCGCGCCACCGGCGGGATGCTCTTCGGCGCGGCGTTCATATTCGCGCTCGGGGTCTGCTTCTTCTGGCCGACCATGCTGGGCTACACGAACGACCGCTTCCCGAACACGGGGGCCCTCGGCCTTTCCATCATGGGCGGGGCCGGGATGCTCATGGTCAATTTCATGCTCGCGGTGGCGGGGGCCAACATCGACAAGGGCATCTCGCTCCGGATACCGGAGGGCATGACAAAGGAGGGCCTCGCCGCCGCGCCCGGCGGCAGCGACCTGCACGCCCTTTGGCTCAACATCCAGGGGGCCGCCGGCCTCCACACGCTGGGACGCATCGCCATCCTGCCGGTCATCCTGTTCTTCGTGTTCATGGCCATCAGGGCGACGGGGCCCAAGGCGCAGCCCGCGGCCGGCGCATAGGGCCCCCGGCCCGGCTCAGCCCAACGCCATCGCGCGGCCGGCCTGCCAGCCTGTAGTCCAGGCGGCCTGGAAGTTGTAGCCGCCTGTGATGCCGTCGATGTCCAGCACCTCGCCCGCGAAGTGCAGGCCCGGGCATAGGCGGCTCTCCATGGTCGCCATGTCGACCTCTGCAAGGCTCACGCCGCCGCAGGTCACGAACTCCTCCTTGTTCATGCTCTTCCCCGCCACCGCGAATTCCGAGGCCGTGGCCTGGTGCGCGAGCGCCCTCAGCGTCTCGTTCGAGACCCCCGCCCAGGTCGCGAGGGGAGCGACGCCCGCCGCGGCGACGAGCCGCTCCCAGAGGCGCGCGGGGATCCCGAGGGGGCCGGCCGTCGACACCTGCCGGCGCGGGTGGGCGGAGCGCTCCGCCTCGAGCAGCGCCCTCGCCTGCTCCGGCGTGCGCGGCTCGGCCCAGTTGACCACAAGCGTGAAGCGGTAGCCGGCGTCGTGGAGCTCGCGCGCCCCCCAGGCCGAAAGCCTCAGTATGGCCGGGCCGCTCAGGCCCCAGTGCGTCACGAGGATCGGGCCGGCCTCCTGGAGGCGCATCGACGGGACTGCGGCGCCCGCGCCGGCCGCGGCGACGCCCTCGAGACCCTTGAGGCGAGGGTCGTCCACGTGGAAGGTGAAGAGTGACGGCACCGTCGGGATGACCGTGTGGCCGAGCGACCCGGCCAGCGAGAGGCCCGCGGACCCCCTGGTCCCTCCCGTGGCTATGAGGACGCGGTCCGCGAGGACCTCCTCGCCCGTCGAAAGCACCGCCCCGAAGCGGCCCATGGCGTCCCCGGGGGCCTTCGCGAGCCCGCGCAGGCCGCAGCCTGTCTGGAGGCGCACGCCGGCCCTGGCCGCGGCGCCCATCAGGCAGTCAACGATCGTCGCCGAGTCGTCCGTCACCGGAAACATCCTGCCGTCCCCCTCGGTCTTGAGCTCGACGCCGCGGTCCCTGAACCAGGCGACCGTGTCCGCGGGGCCGAACCGGTGGAGGGGCCCGATCAGCTCCCTCGACCCTCGCGGGAAGCTCCTGGCCATCTCGCCCGCGTCGGGGCAGGCGTGCGTGACGTTGCAGCGCCCGCCGCCCGATACGCGCACCTTGGCCAGCGGATGGGCCGTCGCCTCGTGGAGGCTCACCTCGGCCCGGGGGTCCGCCTCGGCGCACGCGATTGCCCCGAAGAAGCCGGCTGCCCCGCCGCCGGCCACGAGGATCCTCCTGCGCCCTCCCATGGTCGCGCCGGGCATCCCCAGGTCAGACCCGCTTGACCGTCACGAGCGTGAGGTCGTCCCTCTGGACCGCGTCGCCGGCGAACCTGCGCACGCTCTCAAGGACGCCGTCGTTGATATCTCGCGCGCTCCGCGTGTGGAGCGCGCGCACCACGTCGCCCAGGCGCGCGCTCGAGTACTCCTTCTCCTCCTCGTTCGGCGCCTCGGTGACCCCGTCCGTGTAGAGGACGAGAGTGTCGCCCGGCTCGAAGGGCTCGATCTTGTCCTCTATCGCCGACGCGAACAGCTCGTCGGGCACGAGCCCGACGGGCATCCCCTCGGACGCGACCAGGTGGGTGAGGTAGTTGCCGGTCGCGGGGTCCCTCCGCGCGAAGAGCGGCTGCTCGTGGCCCGCGCGGGCGAAGGTCACGCTCTTCGCCGCCGTGTCGATGATGGCAAAGAGCACCGTGACGTAGATGTCGCTGTGGATGTCGGCGCCCATCGCCCGGTTGAGCGCGACGAGGGTCTGCGCGGGCGTGACGTGCCTCGGCGCGATCTGGCGCAGGTTCGTTCGGCAGACGGCCATGTAGAGCGACGCCGCGATGCCCTTTCCCGAGACGTCGGCCACCGCCACCCCGAGGCGCGTCGGCGAGAGGACGAAGACGTCGAAGAGGTCGCCGCCCACCCTCTGGGCGGGGGCGTAGCGGGCGTCGAGGTCGAGGCCCTGGAACACGATGGACTGCGCGGGCAGCAGCATCTGCTGGATCCCGCTCGCGATCGAGAGGTCGAGGTCGAGCTGCTTCCTCTGGATCTGCAGGTTGAGCGACTCCGAGTTGTGGAGCGCGAGCGCGGCCTGCTCCGCGAGCGACTGCATGAGCGTGAGCTCCATCTCGGTGAAGAGCCGGTTGTCCACGGGGTTCGCGACGACGAGCACGCCGAAGAAGCGGTCGCGGAAGGCCATGGGGACCGCGATCACGGAGCGCACGATGAGGTTGGGGTCGTCGTGCCTGACGATCCGCGGGTCCAGCGCCGCGTCGGCGATCAGCTCGCCGCGGCCGGTCTCGGCGACCCGCCCGGCGATTCCCTCGCCCACCGGGAACTCCTCCGACCTGAGGACCTGCTCGATGAACTTGGCGCGCGTGGTCAGCTTGCCCTTCACGTGGTCGGGCAGCGGCCTGTGGGGCGGGAAGAGGCCCTCGACGGCGACGCTGCGCATCATGTTGCCGGGCGTCTTCTCGAAGATGCAGGCGCTCAGCGCCCCGGTGCACAGGATCGAGGCGTGGACGATCCTCTGGTGGAGCTCCTGCCTGGACAGGCCCTCGCCGAGCGCCTCGGCCATGAGGTGCATGAAGTCGAGGGCCCGCTGGCGGTCGTTGACGGCGCGCGTCCTCTGCTCCTCCCGCTCGTCCGACTCGGCCCTAAGCCGGTACAGGGCGAGGCAGAGCCCCGCGGCGGCAAGGAGGAGGCACGTGATCAGGAAAAAGAGCATGGGGGGCCCCCGGCGCGGGCCGGGAGCGGGGGCCGATTGAACAGGAGACCCTAGCCCTGCTCAACGCGGTTCTTCATGAAAACGAGCACGTCCTGGAACTTCCCGCGGTTGGTCTCGTCGGCCGTGACAAGGTTCTCGTGCGCCTGGAGGACAAGCCTCGCGTTCTCGAGCTCGCCCCGGGGCGCGCACTCGAGCGGCGTGTCGCACGCCTCCGCGCTCGCACCGGCCTCGCTCGAGTCGATCGTCAGCAGCTTGTGGAGCCCGAGGTTTCGGATGAGCTCGAGGTTGCGCTGCCCCATCCTCGTGAGGACCAGGCTGCCCTTGGGCACGCACTTGCGCAGCTCGAGCGCGAACCCCGCGAGCACGCCCAGGAAGGTGCTGTCCATGCTGGTGCAGCGCAGGAAATCGATCACGAAGCGGGTCTTCCCGGACTTCAGCATCTGGTTGACGAAGTCCCGCAGGCACGCGCTGTTCAGGAAGCTGGCCCTGCCCTCGATGCGGATGACGACGGGATCCGAGTAGGGGTCGACCAGGTAGACCGGCTTTGCTGTGTCGGGGATCACGTGTTTGAAAGGATCTGGCGCAGCACGTAGGGGAGGATCCCGCCGTGCTGGTAGTAGTCTATCTCGATGGGGGTGTCTATCCGGCAGCGGACCGGGACATCGAGGGTTTCGCCTCCCGCGCGGGTGACGCGCAGGGTGACGTCCTGCTGCGGCCTGAGCGCCTGGCCGAGGCCGAGGACGTCGTAGATCTCGCTGCCGTCGAGCTTGAGGGACGCGGCCGTCGTCCCCTCCTTGAACTGGAGCGGAAGGACGCCCATCCCCACGAGGTTGCTGCGGTGGATGCGCTCGAAGCTCTGCGCAACGACGGCCTTCACCCCGAGGAGATTCGTCCCCTTCGCCGCCCAGTCGCGCGACGAGCCCGTCCCGTACTCCTGGCCGGCGATGATGACGAGCGGGGTCCCGCGCTTCGCGTACTCCGCTGCGGCCTCGAAGATGGAGAGCTTCGTCCCCTCGGGCTGCAGGAGCGTGTTCCCGCCCTCCTCGCCCCCGAGCATCAGGTTCTTGATCCTCACGTTGGCGAAGGTGCCGCGCGTCATCACGCGGTCGTTGCCGCGCCGCGAGCCGTAGCTGTTGAAGTCCTCGAACGCGACTCCGCTCTCGAGGAGGAACTTCCCCGCCGGGGACGACTTCTTTATGGAGCCCGCTGGCGAGATGTGGTCCGTCGTCACCGAGTCCCCGAACACGCCGAGGGCCCTGGCCCCCTTCAGCTCGGCGATCGCGCCGGGCTTCATCGAGAAGCCCGCGAAGAACGGGGGCTCCTGGATGTAGGTCGACTTCGGGTCGAAGGCGTACGTGTCGCCCTTCGACGAGGGGATCTCGTTCCACTTCGGGTTCTGGGCCGCGAAATCCGCATAGAGCCTGCGGTAGACCTCTGGCTTCAGCGCCGACTTCATCAGGTCCCTCACCTCGCCGAGGGTCGGCCAGATGTCCTTCAGGAAGACGTCCTTTCCGTCGCTCCCCCTGCCGAGGGGCTCGCTGGACATGTCGATGTCCACGCGCCCGGCGAGCGCGAAGGCGACGACGAGCGGGGGCGACATGAGGAAGTTGGCCTTGATGCTCTGGTGGACGCGGGCCTCGAAGTTGCGGTTGCCGGAAAGGACGGACGCGGCGACCAGGTCGCCCTTCGCGATGGCGTCCTCGATCGGCGCCGAGAGGGGGCCGGAGTTGCCGATGCAGGTCGTGCAGCCGTAGCCGACCGTCTGGAACCCGAGCGCGTCCAGGAAGGGCTGGAGCTTCGTGCGGGTCAGGTAGTCGGTGACGACCCTGGAGCCGGGGGCGAGGGACGACTTCACCGCGGGGCCGACCGTGAGCCCGCGCTCCACCGCCTTCTTCGCGAGGAGGCCGGCGGCCAGCATGACCGAGGGGTTCGAGGTGTTGGTGCAGCTCGTGATCGCGGCGATGAGGACGCTCCCGTGGCCCACACTGGCCGAGCCGTGGCCGTTCATCGACACGTCCGCCCTGGCGGCGCCAAGGTCCTCCGGTTTCTTGCCGAATCCGTTCTCCGCCACGGGCCGGGAGAACGAACCCACGAACTCCTGCTTCATCCTGGGAAGCTCGATCCTGTCCTGGGGGCGCTTCGGGCCCGCGACGCTCGGGACGACCGTGCCGATGTCCAGCTCGATGTCCTGGGAGTAGTCGACGTCGCCCTTGTTCGGCATGCCCCAGAGGCCCTGGGCCCTGTAGTAGGCCTCGTACTGCGCCACGTGCTCGGGGCTGCGCCCCGTGGCCAGGAGGTACCCCGAGCACTCCGCGTCGATCGGGAAGAACCCCATGGTGGCGCCGTACTCCGGCGCCATGTTGCCGATCGTCGCGCGGTCGACGACCGGAAGAGCCGCGGCTCCCGGACCGTAGAACTCGACGAACTTGCCGACCACCTTCGCCTTCCTGAGGAGCTGCGTGACCGTGAGCGCGAGGTCCGTCGCCGTCACCCCCTCGCGCAGCGATCCCGTCATGTGGACGCCGACGACGTCGGGCGTCAGGAAATACACCGGCTGGCCGAGCATCCCCGCCTCGGCCTCGATGCCGCCGACGCCCCAGCCGACGATCCCCAGGCCGTTGATCATCGTCGTGTGGGAATCCGTGCCCACGAGCGTGTCGGGGTAGACGACCCCGGCCGCGTCCTTCAGGATCCCCTTCGCGAGGAATTCCAGGTTCACCTGGTGGACGATCCCGATCCCGGGCGGCACGACCTTGAAAGTGTCGAAGGCCTGCATGCCCCACTTGAGGAACTGGTAGCGCTCGCGGTTGCGCGTGAACTCCATGTCGAGGTTCTTGGCCAGAGCCTCAGCGCTGCCGGAGAAGTCCACCTGCACCGAGTGGTCCACCACGAGGTCCACGGGCACCAGGGGCTCGATCACCTTGGGGCTCTTCCCCATCCTGGCGACGGCGGACCGCATGGCGGCCAGGTCGACGAGGAGCGGCACGCCCGTGAAGTCCTGGAGAACGATGCGCGCGACGACGAAGGGGATCTCCTCCGTGCGCGCCGCCTTGGCCTGCCAGGTTGCGAGGGACCTGACCGCGTGCTCCGTCACGCGCTTGCCGTCGCAGTTCCTGAGGAGCGACTCGAGGACCAGCCTGATCGACACCGGGAGCCGCGCGACGTCGAGGCCGGCGGCGGCGAGGGCGGGAAGCGAATGGAAGCTGTGCACGGCCCCGTTCGCCTCGAACGTCCGCAGGGTCCTTAAGGGGTCGCGCGCCTCGCTCATCGGTCGGCTCCCCGGGTCACTTTGCGATCGCGGCCTTGACGGCCGCAAAGTTCGGGAGGTCCTTCGGGGTCGCGGTCTGCTCGGCGTACTTCACCACGCCGTCCTTGCCGATGACGAACGCGGCTCGGGCGCTCGTGTCGCCGATTCCGGCGAGGCCCGGGAAGACGACCCCGTACGCCGCGGCCGTGGTCTTGTTCAGGTCGCTGAGGAGCGTGACGGCGATCTTGCTCTGCTTGGCCCAGGCCTCCTGGGCGAACGGGCTGTCGACGCTGATCCCGTAGACCTCGGCGTTCAGCCCGGCGTAGTCCCCGAGGCCCGCCGTCACGTCGCACATCTCCTGGGTGCAGACGCCCGTGAAGGCCAGGGGGAAGAAGAGGATGACCGTCTGCTTCTTGCCGAAGTTGTCGCTCAGCTTCACGTCCTTGAGGCCGTCCGCCGTTTTCGTTTTCAGCGTGAAGTCCGGGGCCTTGGTTCCGATGGCTATTGGCATGGCTTTATGTGGTTTTCGCACGGGCCGGGGCGTGGATCGCTGCCCCTGGATCAGCGCGAAGGAAGGGATAGCTTGGGACGGGCCACCCCTCTCCGCAAATCGTTTTTTCCGCGCCGGCGCTTGACACGAGTAAAATCCCTTGCGGCCGGAGCCTTGGGAGGGCTTTTTGAGTGGCCCCATGGAGATCATTGAAGACCTGAAGTGGCGCGGCCTCTATGCCGACTGCACGGACGCGGAGGCGCTGGCGAAGCGCCTGGCGTCCGGGCCGGCCGCGCTCTACTGCGGCTTCGACCCCTCGGGGGACTCCCTCCACGTCGGCTCGCTCGTCGGCCAGCTCACGCTGCGCCGCTTCCAGCTCGCCGGCCACAGGCCGATCGCCCTGGCCGGCGGCGCCACGGGGATGATAGGCGACCCCTCGGGGAAGTCCGCCGAGCGCAACCTGCTCTCCCGGGAGCAGCTGGACCGGAACCTCGCCAGCATCAAGGCCCAGCTCTCCAGGGTCCTCGACTTCGAGGCCGGGGCGAACCCGGCCCGCATGGTGGACAACGCCTCGTGGACCGCCGGGCTCGGCTACCTCGATTTTCTGAGGGATGTTGGCAAGTATTTCTCCATCAACATGATGGTTGCAAAGGAAAGCATCCGCTCCCGCATGGAGGGCGAGGCCGGGATAAGCTACACGGAGTTCAGCTACATGCTGCTCCAGGCCCATGACTTCTACCACCTGCGCAGGGACCTCGACTGCGAGCTCCAGATCGGCGGCTCGGACCAGTGGGGCAACATCACGGCCGGCACCGACCTTATCCGCAAGAAGCTGGGCGTCCCCTCGTGGGGCCTCACCTTCCCGCTCATCACGAAGGCCGACGGCACCAAGTTCGGGAAGACGGAGGACGGGGCAGTCTGGCTCGACCCGGTAAAGACGAGCCCGTACCGGTTCTACCAGTATTTCGTCAACACCGAGGACAGCATGGTCCCCGCCTACCTGAGGAAGTTCACCCTGCTCCCGAGGAGCGACATCGAGGACCTCGAGGCTAGGCATGCCGCAAACCCCGCGGCCCGCGAGGCCCACAGGGCCCTTGCCCGCGAGGTGACCGCCATCGTGCACGGAAGGACCGCCTGCGACGACGCCGTGCGGGCAAGCGAGATCATGTTCGGCGGGGGCCTGGACGGCATCACCGAGGCGCTCTTCAGGGACGTCGCGGGAGAGATCCCGACGAGGCCCGTCGAGAAGGCAAAGGTGGAGGGAAAGGGCAGCGCGCTGACGGACCTGCTCGTCCAGAGCGGCCTCTGCCCCTCGAAGGGACAGGCGCGCAGGGACATCGAGGGAGGCGGAATCTACCTGAACAACGCCCGCGTGACCGAGGCCGGCCGCGCGGTCGCGACCGGCGACCTGCTCTTCGGCCGCTACCTCCTGCTCCGGAAGGGCAAGCGGACCTACTCGCTGCTCGAGGTCGGGTAAGTCAGAAGAACATCGCCTCGCTGAGCGCGTTTTCCGGCGAAAGCAGGGAGACCGTCGCGGGCATCACGGTGCGCCCGCTCCCGAAGTCCGCGTCGAAGGACGCCCTTCCGGTCGCAAGGTCCGCCTTCCACGAGAACGCTTTCCCGGCGTCGTACTCGAAATTTAGCTCAAACGACCCCTGCCTGCCGCCGGGCCGCTCAATCCTCGGGTATTCTCCGGCGGCGCCGGACGCGCCGAGCCTGTCCGCAACCCAGGCAAGAAGGATTCGCGCCTCGGCAGCGACGTCGGCGCCGTGTGCAAGCACGACAGACTTCAGGCCCTTCGTGAGGGCGCCGACGGGATACTTGCTCAGGAACTGGCCTATCGACTGGCGGACCGGCAGCAGCCGGGCGCAGGCGAGGTCGCGGACGTTCTCGGGCCTCGGCCACGCGTAGCCGATCGCCTCGGCGGGCGCGCTGGCGCTGTCGAACAGGACGCGCCGGGCCGTCGTCAGGAGGTAGCGGTAGTCCGCCAGCCTCGCCACATCGCTGAACCCGTGGGCCCAGTAGTAGAGCGGGAGGTCCGTCGAGAGGCAGACCGACACCTGGTTCTCCAGGTTGGCGCGCGCCCAGCGCGGGTAGCTGAGCATGACGAACTCGCAGCAGCGCGTGTCGCCCGGGGACTTTCCGAGCGTGCACTCGCCGTAGACCTTCGCCCGCATCCCGGCCACGCCCGCGTCGTCGTGCAGGGGGCAGAGGACGACCACCCGGCTCGGGTACCGCCTCGAGAACCTGACGGCCGTCTCGAACTGGCGCACGGCGTCGGCGGCATCCGTCTTCAGCCCGAGGTGCAGCACGAAATTGACCTGGATCGCCTTCGAGTGCTCGCCCGCCGGCGATGGCCTGCCCACCGTGGCCTCGCCGTCCCACATCTGCGCCAGCCCCTTGGAGATGGCGCCGACGGGGGCATCGATGCCCGGGAGCGCCTCGAAGATGCCAGGCATGGACCGGGGGGCCCTCAGGGCTGGCGCCAGACGTGGCCGCGGGACGCGAGGAGCGTGTCGGCGGCCTCCGGCCCCCAGGAGCCCGAGACGTAGGACTCAATCCCCTTCCGGCCCTGCGAGCGCCAGAATTCCAGCACGGGCGTGTAGAGGGCCCACGAGGTCTCGGCCTCGTCCCCGCGTATGAAAAGCGTGCCGTCCCCGATCATCGCGTCCAGGACCAGCCTCTCGTAGGCCTCGGGCGTGTTGGATCCGAACGTCGTCGAGTAGCGGAAGCTCATCTTCACGGGCTGCGTACGGGTGTCGAGGCCCGGGATCTTGGCGTTCAGGATCAGGCTGAGCCCCTCGTCGGGCTGGATCTGGAACGACAGCGTGTTCGGCGCCAGGTTGAACCCCTCCTTCTGCGGGAAGATCGTGCCCGGCGGGCGCTTGAACTGCACCGCGATCTCGGACACGCGCCTCGCCATTCGCTTCCCCGAGCGAACGTAGAAGGGAACGCCCTGCCACCTCCAGTTGTTGATCGACAGACGCAGCGCCGCGAAGGTCTCCGTCGAGGAATCGGGGGCGATCCCCGCCTCCTCCAGGTAGCCGGGCACCTTCTTGCCGTCGATCATGCCGGCGCCGTACTGCGCGCGGGCCATGTCCATGTCCGGCCCGAGGCCGACGGGCTCGATCGCCTTCAGCAGCTTGAGCTTCTCATCGCGGAGAGCCTCGGCCTCGAAGGAGCCCGGGGGCTCCATCGCGGTGAGGGCGAGCAGCTGGGTCGTGTGGTTCTGGATCATGTCGCGCAGGCAGCCGCTCTCCTCGTAGTAGCCCGCGCGCGTGCCGACACCCTGGTCCTCGGCGACGGTGATCTGGACGCTGTCGATGTAGTTGCGGTTCCAGATCGGCTCGAAGATCGAGTTCGCGAAGCGCTGCACGAGCAGGTCCTGCACGGTCTCCTTGCCCAGGTAGTGGTCAATCCGATACACCTGGTTCTCCTCGAACACCGACCTGAGCTCTCCGTTGAGGGCCCGGGCGGAGTCGAGGTCCGTCCCGAAGGGCTTCTCGATGATCACCTTCGAGTGCTGGGGCTTGCCGAGGTGCATCCCGCCGAGGCCGCTCGCGCCCAGGTTCTGGATGATCGGGAAGAACACCGACGGGGGGGTGGAGATGTAGAAGAGGGACTGCACCTCGCTTCCGACGCCCTTCTCGATGTCCTTGATGTGCGCCGCCAGCCGGTCGAAGCCGGCCTTCTCGTCGTAGCCGCCGGAGACGTAGGTCGTGTTGGCGGCGACGCGCTTCCAGACCTCGGCGTCGAGCTCGCGCCGGGAGAACTCCTTGACCGCGGCCGCGGCGACCGAGCGGAACTCGTCGTCCGGGATCGGCTTGCGGCCGTAGCCCACGAGGTGGAAGTCCGCCGGCAGCAGGTTGTCGTAGCTCAGGTTGTAGATCGCGGGGATCAGCTTGCGGGCGGTCAGGTCGCCCGAGGCGCCGAAGATCACGACCACGGTCGGCGGCGCGCCCCTGTGCTTGCTCAGTCCCTGAAGGAAGGGATGTCTTTCCTGGTCTGCCATTGGAGTCGGCGACTTTTTTGGCAAGACCGGGCTGAAGCAAGGGAAATGGAGGGCGCCCCGCAGAAGCCGGAGCGTTTCTCGTTGCGGGTTTGCCCCGGCGATGGCAATCCCGTCAGCCATACCGAGTATGGCAGCCCCCTCCATCGCGAGCGCCCTAAGGCGCTCACTGCTGATAAAGATCATCTCCAAGCCCGCGCCGAGCAAGGAGGACGTCGCCTCGGTCATCGAGCTCACGGCATCGAAGGTCGTCGAGGCCCTGCAGGCCCAGTCGATGACCCTCTACATGGTCGAGGGCAACGACATCGCCTTCAAGCAGATCTACTACTCCCCCTCCCTCTGGGGCGACGACAAGAAGAAGGAGGCGAAGTTCAAGGAGATGGAGACGAAGCTCCTCCAGTTGAAGATCCCGGTTTCCACCGGGATCGTGGGCAAGGTGATCCAGACCGGGGAGCCGGTGTTCTTCAAGAACACGGAAAGCCAGGCGCCGATGATGACGTCGATGGCCAAGACGACCGGGTTCGAGGTCCGCTCGATGCTCACGGTCCCCCTCAAGACCACGATCACGCTCGGGGCCATCCAGACCCTCAACAAGGAGTTCTCGGCGGGCACGAACGGGGAGTTCACGGACGCCGACCTGAAGCTCCTGACGGAGGTCGCCGAGTACTCGTCCGCCCTCATCCACCGGATGATAGACCCGAAGTTCCAGCTCGGGCCCGACGACACGGCGCGCTTCGTCTCGAAGCTGACCGACCTGCCGCTCGTCACCAAGTTTGAGGACCTGGAGATCGACGAGAAGGTGGTCGAGACGACGGGCGACGCGATCATCCGCAGGGAGGGCGTGTTCCCCTACAAGAGCCTTGGGCCCGGGTCCGTGGCCGTCGTCATGACGAACCCCCTCGACTACGCGAAGAGGGAGGCGTTCACCCAAGCGACGGACCAGAGCATCGACGACGTGAAGGTGGTCTCCGGGACCCTCTTCGAGAGCTTGGTGACGAAGTTCTTCAAGGGCTCGAAGGCCGCCTCGGAGGGCGACGTGGACATAGGCTCGGTCACGAAGGTGATCAGCGAGGCCTACGAGATCGACGCGGAGACGGGCGAGATGAAGGCCGGAGAGCTCGAGAGCGAGGATTCGGCCCCCATCATCCAGCTCGCCAACAGGATCGTGGAGGACGCCTACATCTCGGGGGCGTCGGACATCCACATCGAGCCGATGGAGAAGGACCTCCTCGTGCGGTACCGCATCGACGGCATGTGCCAGGAGAAGCTGCGCCTGCCCAAGCAGGTCGCCAACGCGCTCGTCACGCGGCTCAAGATCATGTGCAACCTCGATATTTCCGAGAGGCGGCTTCCGCAGGACGGGCGCATCGTATTCAAGAAGTACACGAAGAAGAACATCGACATCGACCTCCGCGTCGCGACCGGGCCGATGAACTACGGCGAGAAGGTCGTCATGCGCATCCTGGACAAGCAGAAGTCGACGCTTCCCCTGCCCGCGCTCGGCTTCTCGGAGGAGAACCTCGCGAGGTACCGGGAGTGCATCCGCCAGCCCTACGGGATGATCCTGCACTGCGGCCCGACCGGCTCCGGGAAGTCGATGACGCTCTACTCGGCGCTCGCCGAGGTGAACACGCCGGACATGAACATCCAGACCGCCGAGGACCCGATCGAGTACACGCTCCCGGGGCTGAACCAGATGCAGATGAACCGGCAGATCGGGCTGACGTTCGCCCGGGCGCTGCGTTGCTACCTGCGCATGGACCCCGACGTGATCCTCGTCGGCGAGATCCGCGACGAGGAGACCGCGGGTATCGCCTCCGAGGCGGCGCTCACGGGGCACCTCCTCGTCTCGACGCTCCACACGAACGACGCGCCCTCCACGGTGACGCGCCTCGCGGAGATGGGGATAGAGCCCTTCAACATCTCGGCGTCGCTCGTCTGCGTCTGCGCCCAGCGCCTCCTGCGCCGCGTCTGCAAGAACTGCAAGTCGCCCTACGAGCCCACCGGCCGCGAGAAGGACATCATGGAGAAGGCGATCGGCTGGAGCGGCCAGATCTTCAAGGCCAACCCCCAGGGCTGCCCGGTGTGCAACGGACAGGGCTACAAGGGCCGCGTGGGCATCCACGAGCTCATGGTGAACTGCGAGGAGCTGACCGAGGGCATCAACAAGGAGGTCGAGGTCGCGCAGCTCAAGCGCATCGCCATGAAGACCGGGATGAAGACCCTCCACCAGGACTCGATGCTGAAGGTCAAGATGGGGCTAACGACGGTGGAGGAGTCGCTCGCCAACGTGCCCCCGGACCTGATCCTTTGATCCGGCGCGGCGCACCGATGCCCGACGCCCTGCCCTACAAGATCGCCGTCCTCGTCTTCCTCGAGAACGGCGCCGGCGAGCACCTGCTGCTGCTGCGGGCGAAGGCGCCGAACCTGGGGGTCTGGAGCCCCATCGGCGGCAAGCTGGAGATGGCGACCGGCGAGTCGCCCTTCGAGTGCGCGGTGCGCGAGACGCGCGAGGAGACGGGCTTCGAGGTCGCGGCGGGCGACCTGCACCTGTTCGCGGTGATCGCCGAGAAGGCCTACGAGGGGCAGTCCCACTGGCTCATGTTCCTCTTCAGGTGCCGGCGGCCCATGCCCGGCCTGCCGCCGGACATCTCCGAGGGAAGATTCGGCTTCTTCAGCCGCGCCGCGGTGGACGCGCTCCCGATACCGGAGACCGACCGGACGGCGCTTTGGCCGACCTACGACGCCCACAGCGAGCGCTTCGTGGCGCTGCGGGCCGACTGCCGTCCCGGAAAACCGGTCCGGGTCGTCGTCGAGCAGGTCACGCCCGCCCCCGCTGAAAACCGCGCTTGATTTCCAAGCTATCCGGCTGGAAACTCATCCTTTCCACTGATCGTGAGCAAGAAATCCAGCCCCACCGCCGAAGGCCGAAGCGACCCAGGGACCGGCAAGCCGGACCTCGCGGGGGCGCCTGCCAACGCCGCGCTGTCGGCCGACCAGAAGGTCGGCCTTTACCGGCTGATGGTGCGGATCAGGCGCTTCGAGGAGCGCAGCCTGCGGGCCTACCAGGCGAAGAAGATCGGGGGGTTCCTCCACCTCTACATCGGGCAGGAGGCCGTGGCCGTGGGCTGCTGCTCCCTCATGGGCAAGGACGACCACGTCATCACCGCCTACCGGGACCACGGCCATGCGATCGCTGTCGGCATGGAGCTGAACCCGCTGATGGCTGAGCTCTACGGGAAGATCACGGGTTGCTCCAAGGGCAAGGGGGGCTCGATGCACTTCTTCGACCCCTCGCGCAACTACTGGGGCGGCCACGGGATCGTCGGGGGCCAGGTCCCGCTCGGCGTCGGGCTCGCCTACGGGCTGAAGTACAAGGGGCTCAAGGGAGCCTGCATGACATTCATGGGCGACGGCGCGGTGAACCAGGGAGCCGTCCACGAGGCGTACAACCTCGCCGCCCTCTGGGACCTGCCCGTCATCTTCGTCATCGAGAACAACGGCTACTCGATGGGAACGAGCCAGGCCCGCTCCTCGGCCGGCGAGCTCGCGAGGCGCGCCGAGGGCTATGGCATGGCCTGGGGAGTCTGTGACGGCCACGACATCTGCGAGGTGCGGGCCTTCATGGCGCCCTTCCTCGAGAAGGCCCGCAGCGAGTGCAAGCCGGCCGTCGTCGAGATACGCACCTACCGCTACAGGGGCCACTCGGTCGCCGACCCGGACAACACCTACCGGGCGAAGGCCGAGATCGAGGAGTACCGAAAGACGAAGGACCCGATCCAGGTCTTCCAGAACCTCCTCCTCGGCGAGAAGGTCCTGGACGAGGCCACGGTCGAGAAGATCGACTCCGAGGCCCGGGCGGAGGCGGACGTCGCCGCGGACTTTGCCGAGGCGAGCCCCTTCCCGACGGCGGCCGACCTCCAGAAGGACGTCTACTGGGAGTCCGACAACCCGTCGCAGCGCACGTCCGGCGGGCGGCTCTTCTTCAACTAAGGCGATGCCCGTCCTCCAATACCGCGAAGCCATCCGGCAGGCCCTCGCCGAGGAGCTCACGAGGGACCCCAACGTGGTCGTGCTCGGCGAGGAGGTCGCCCAGTTCCACGGGGCCTACAAGGTCACGGAGGGGCTGCTCGAGAAGTTCGGGCCGAAGCGGATCGTCGACACGCCGATCAGCGAGGCGGGGTTCGTGGGGATGGGCATCGGGGCGTCGATGCTCGGGGTCAGGCCCGTGATTGAGCTCATGTTCTGGTCCTTCTACTCGGTCGCCTTCGACCAGATACTCAACAACGCGGCCAACGTGCGCTACATGTCCGGCGGCCAGATAAACTGCCCGATCGTCATCCGGGGCCCGGCGAACGGCGGCACGAACGTCGGCGCAACCCATTCCCACACCACGGAGAACGTGCTCGCGCACCATCCGGGCGTGAAGGTCGTCGTCCCCTCCACGCCCTATGACGCGAAGGGGCTCCTCAAGTCGGCGATCCGCGACAACGACCCGGTCTTCTTCCTCGAGAACACGATGCTCTACGGGGACAAGGGCGAGGTTCCCGCCGACGACTACCTCGTCCCGCTCGGGAAGGCCGACGTCAAGCGCGAGGGGACGGACCTGACGATCGTCAGCTACGGGCGCGCCGCCATCCAGTCGCTCGCCGCGGCCAACCTGCTGCAGCAGGAGCACAACATCTCGGTCGAGGTCGTCGACCTGAGGTCGATACGCCCGCTGGACATCGACACGGTGCTCGCCTCGGTGCGGAAGACCCACCGCCTCCTCGTTGTCGAGGAGCAGAAGCCGTTCTGCGGCGTCGGGGCCCAGATCGCGTACATGGTGCAGAGCGAGGCCTTCGACGAGCTGGACGGCCCGATCGCCAGGCTCTGCACGATCGACGCCCCGGCCATCTACAGCCCGCCGGTCGAGGCCGAGCAGCTCCCCAATCCCCAGAGGATACTCAGGGCCGTCATCGAGGCGCTGGACTGACGCCCCGGGCGCGGCACGACCACCCCCATGGCCAACATCATCGAGATGCCCAAGCTGAGCGACACCATGACGGTGGGAACGCTCATCAAGTGGCTCAAGAAGGAGGGCGACCCGGTCAAGACCGGCGACATCCTTGCGGAGGTCGAGACCGACAAGGCCACGATGGAGCTCGAGAGCTTCTTCGACGGGACGCTGCTTTCGATCTTTGTGAAGGCCGGCGCGCAGGTCCCGCTCGGCGCGGCCCTGTGCGCCATCGGCAAGCCCGGCGAGAAGGTCGAGGCCCCCGCGTCGACGGCGCCTGCCGCGGCCGAGGCACCGGCTCCGGCGGCCCCCCCCGCGCAGCCCTCCCCTGCCCCGGCCGCGCCGGAGGCGAAGGCGGCACCGGCGCCGGCAGCGCCGGCAACTCAGGCACCGGCCCCCCCGGCCGCGCCCGAGGCCAGCGGGCGGATCCGGATTTCGCCGCTGGCCCGGAAGGTCGCGGCGGAGAAGGGCGTCAACCCGGCCGGGATCGCCGGAAGCGGGCCCGGGGGGCGCATCGTGAGGGCGGACATCGTGGCGGCGGCCGCGGGCGGCGGCGCGAAGGCGGCTTCGGCCGTCCTCCCATCGGCGTCGCCCGGGATCGCCAAGGGCCCCATCCAGGAGGACAAGGTGGTGCAGGTCTCGAATATCAGGGCCACGATCGCAAGGAGGCTCGTGGAGTCGAAGACGCAGATACCCCACTTCTACCTCGACATCGAGGTCGACGCCGGGCCCCTCCTCGAACTGCGCTCCCAGCTCAACGTGGCGCTCGAGAAGGACGGCGTGAAGCTCTCGGTGAACGACTTCGTCCTCAAGGCCTCGGCCGAGGCGCTCCGGAGGGTTCCGGCGGTCAACTGCTCCTGGGAGGGGACCTCCATCCGGCACCATCCGGCGGCCCATGTCTCGTTCGCGGTCGCCATCGAGGACGGCCTCATCACGCCGGTCATCCGCGACGCGCACATGAAGACGATCTTCGCGATCAGCACCGAGGCCAAGGCTCTCGGCAAGCGGGCCAGGGACAGGAAGCTCGCCCCGGCTGAGTTCACGGGCGGGACGTTCTGCGTCTCCAATCTCGGCATGATGGGAATCGACCGCTTCAGCGCGATCATCAACCCGCCCAACGCCGCCATCCTGGCCGTGGGCGCGACGGTCAGGAAGCCCGTCGTCAAGGGGGAGCAGGTCGTGATCGGCCAGCGCATGGCGCTGACCCTGTCCACCGACCACCGCGTGGTCGACGGAGCGGTGGGCGCGACCTATCTCGCCGCGCTGCGGGACCTGCTCGAGAAGCCGGCCCTCCTGCTGATATAGAGCGGGCCCCGCGCCACTTCCGGGAGAATCGATGCAGCCGGCAAGCAGTTCCGAGGACCCCCCGCCGGCCAGGAACAGGCCGAAGAAGCTCGCCCCCCTGCTGAGAGGCGTGGTCGAGGTCGGGTTCATCGTATTCCTTTATTACTCCAACCTGCTGATGGGCGAATACGAGCGTTCGGGGTCGGGGCAGACCAAGAGCCTGGCCTGGTCAGTCCACGATATCCTGACGGAGTCCAACTTCCTCATAGCCATCGCCTCGGCCCTCGTCGGCTACCTGTTCATCGAATTCCTGCGGAAGAGAATCTAGCGGCGCTTGCAGGGACCGGATCCGGGGCGCACGGCCCTCCGCGGCATTGCATTTATTTGGTAACAAACCTCCCGTCCCCGGTGTTAAGGTAAGCGGCCCCCGAGAAGCAGTCTATTGAACGAAATCCTTCAGGATCTAAGGTTTGGGCTCAGGACCCTGGTCAGGAGCCCTGGCTTCGCCATCGTTGCGCTTGCAACCCTCGCGATCGGAATCGGCGCGAACGCGGCCATCTTCAGCATCGTGGACGGCGTGCTGCTGAAGCCTTCGCCGTTCAAGGAGATCGACCGGATGGTGCGGGTCCTGGAGAAGCCGCCCGGGGGCGGCCGGAACGGCATCTCCACCCTGAACTACCTCGACTGGGAGAAGCAGAACTCCGTCTTCGAATACATCGCGGCGCAGAGTTGGGGAACCGTGTCCCTGACCGGCGTCGAGACCCCGGCCCAGATCACGAGCGAACGGGTGCGGGCGCACTTCTTCGAGGTCTTCCAAGGCACCGCCCGGATCGGCCGGACGTTCGCGCCGGGCGAGGACGAGGTGGGCCGGGACCACGTGGCGGTCATAAGCAACTCCTTCTGGGTGTCCCAATTCGCGTCCGACCCGGGCGTGCTGGGCAAGAAGATGATCCTCGACGGCGAGCCGTACATCATCATCGGAGTGATGCCGCCGGGCAGGTTCGACCTCACCGCGACCAAGATATGGAGGCCGCTTTCGTTCCCGCCTGGGAACATGACCCGCGATTTCCACTGGTTCGGGGCGTGGGCCCTCCTGAAGCGCGGGGTCACCCTGGGGCAGGCGCGCACGCAGATGGACGCGCTCGCCATCAGGATCGCGCACGACTACCCGAAGTCGAACAAGGGCTGGGGAATCGGGATCGACGCCTTCAGCACCATCGTGGTGGGTGATGACCTGAAGCAGTCCCTCTACGTCCTCATGGGCGCCGTGGGGATGGTGCTCCTGATCGCGTGCGCGAACCTGGCCAACCTCACCCTCGCCAGGGGCATCTCCAGGGAGCGGGAGGTGGCGATCCGCGCCGCCATCGGCGCCGGGCGATGGAGGCTCGTGCGCCAGTTCCTCACCGAGAGCCTCCTGCTTTCCACCGGCGGCGGCGCCCTCGGGCTCGCCCTGGCCTACGCCGGCCTCGCCGTCATGAAGGCCTACATGCCCGACGGCACGATTCCGCCCAACCTCCAGGTCGAGATGGACGGCCGCGTTCTCCTGTTCGTCCTCGGGCTGTCGGCCGTGACGGGCGTCCTTTTCGGGATCGTGCCCGCGTTCAAGTCAACCCGGCCCGACCTGACCAACTCGATCAAGCAGGGCGGCGCCGGGGCCAGCCCGGGCCACGCCAGCAAGCGCTTCCGCGGGTCGCTCGTGGTGGCCGAGGTGGCGCTGGCCTTCGTCCTCCTCGCCGGCGCGGGCCTCCTCATCCGGAGTTTCTTCAGCATGCAGACCGTCGAGACCGGATTCGACTCGACGAATGTCGTCACGGCCGAGCTTCCGATCTCCGACCAGCGCTTCAAGACCGCCGCGGAGTTCAAGCTCTACGTCCACCAGATCTCGGAGGCTGTCGCGGCAGTGCCCGGGGTCAGGGACGTCGCGTTCACGTCGGTTTTGCCGCTCGAGGGATGGGGCTACGGCATGCCGTTCCAGATCGTGGGGGCGAAGGCCCTGGACGTCGCCAACCGGCCCGACTGCTTTTTCAAGATGGTGGGCTCCTCGTATTTCCGCACGCTCGGGATTCGGCTGACAAAGGGGAGGTTCCTGGACGAGCACGATGTGCTGGGGGCCCCGCCGGCCGCCGTGATCAACGAGACCATGGCGAAGAAATATTTCGCGAACGAGAATCCCGTCGGCAAGCGGATCCTGGTCGAGGAGATAGCCTTCGCGCAGACCAAACTCGGGCCCGAGATACCCTGGGAGGTGGTCGGGGTGGTGGCGGACGAGAAGGTGGGCGGCCTCGGGTCCGACAACAAGTACAGCCCGGGCATGTACGTCACCACCGACCAGAGCCCGCAGACCGACGAGTCTATCCTCGTCCGGGGGCAGACGAACTCGACGCTGCTGCAGCGCTCCATCCGCGACGCCATCCACGGCGTCAACAAGGACCAGGTCGTGAACTCCATGAAGACGCTTGAGCAGATAAAGGTCGATTCCGTGGCCGGCGAGCGGTTCCGCACGATCCTCATGGGCATCTTCGCCGCCGTCGCCCTCCTCCTTGCGGCCATCGGCCTCTACGGCGTGATCTCCTACTCGGTCGTCCAGCGCACCCGCGAGATCGGCATCCGGACCGCGCTCGGGGCCGATCCCGGGAACATCCGGGCCCTTGTCCTTCGGAGCGCGATGACGCTCACGGTCCTCGGCCTGCTGATCGGCGTCGGCTGCGCCCTCGGCCTCGCCCAGTTCCTCTCGTCGATGCTCTTCAACACCGAGAAATACGACCCCGCGACCCTTGCCTCGGTGGCCGCCCTGCTGGCGCTCGTCTCGCTCCTCGCCTGCCTGATCCCGGCGAGAAGGGCGATGAAGGTTAATCCGATCGTGGCCCTGAGGTACGAGTGAGGGCCCGACGGCTTGCCCGGGGACCTCACCCGACCGGGGATTCCGGGCCGGACGCATCAGAGGCCTTGGCCAGACGGAAGGCTGTCCAGAGGACGCAGAGCCAGAGGAACAGGAGCGAGGTCCCCAGCTGCCACTGTAGCGACTGGGTAGGCGTGGAGGCCGAGTAGTAGGGGGAGACCAGGAAAAGATAGGCCACGCCGATCAGGTGGACGGCCGAGAACCCCCCCGCCGCCACCACGGCCAACCTCGGCGCCCGCCGCCGGCCGGACAGCACGAGGCCGCCCATGAGCGCGCAGATGACCGGAAGGCTCCCCATGGTGAGGACCAGAAGCGGGGCGCCCGGGCGGAACACCGCCAGGACCACGACGTTGCCGAGGTATACGGCGGCGGCGGCAAAATAGCCGCCGGCGCAGACACCCGCCCACCGGGCTGGATTCGGCTTGCTCATGACACACAACCGCTAGCGCCGAAGCTCCGGAAGGGAAAGGACCAACGCCGCCCGTCCACCGGGAACGGGCGCCCGCGCAATCCGACCTCCCCGAGCATCCTTGCCAAGGGGGCACGCGTAATAGATACCAACGGTGCCACCCGTGAAAACGAGAAGAGGGATTCCCAGGGCGCCAGCCTGGATTTTCTCCACGCTGGCCCTCCTGTCCATCGAGGGCGCCGCGCTGGGCGCCGACGCACAGTCGCCGGGCGGGCTGCGGTTCGAGGACCTCATAAGGCAGGGCGAGGCGGCCGAGGCCCAGTTCAATCCGGACGGGGCCCTCCAATACTTCCTCCAGGCCTGCGCGCAGCGCCCGAGGGATCCCGAGACCCTCCTGAAGGTCGCCAAGCAGTACTCTGATTCCACGCTCGCAATCTCCGATCCCGTCGAGAACAGGCGCCGGATCGAAAAGGCGCTCCAGTACGCGGAGCGCGCCTCGGAGCTCGATCCCAAGAGCCCGGTCGCGCTGCTATCCGAGGCGATCTGCTACGGGAAGCTGGGGCAATACGGCGACACGCGCGAAAAGATCGAATATGCCCGGCTTGTGAAGGCGTATGCGGACCGGGCCCTCGCCGCGGACCCGAACTACGCCTATGCCCACCACGTGCTGGGCCAGTGGGAATACGAGGTGGCCACGCTCGGGCGCACGAAGCGGCTGCTTGTCAGCCTCGTCTTCGGCGGCCTCCCGGACGCCTCCACGCAGGAGAGCGTCCGCCACCTCGAGAGGGCGGTTGAGCTGGAGCCGAACACGGCCTCCCACCGCCTCGCCCTGGGCTTCGCCTATGTGGCAAACGCCGAGCCCGCGAAGGCCCGCCAATCCTTCGAGCAGGTCCTCGCAATGCCCCGCCGGGAGATCTATGACGCGGACTGCCACGCCCAGGCAGAGCGCGCGATCGCCAGCCTGCAAAGCCCAGACTGAATCGATGCGGTCCCGGCTGCCCGACTCGACGCCAGGTTGTCGATTTCAAACGGGCGCATCCACGGACGGGCTTCGGCCTCAGGACGAGGGCAATGTCCTATGGCACATCATCTTGGGATGTTTTCATGTTCGGGTTGACGGCCAGCTGTGGGGATTCCACCCTTGCCCACCCCAGCCGAGACCGAAAGGGCTCGCCGCGTTAATTCAACCAACAAGGAGATCGTCATGACCGTATTGCACATCCTATGGCTCCCGATCCTGCTGTCGTCCGTATTCGTGTTCATCGCGAGTTCCATCATACACATGGCACTGCCGTGGTGGCACAAGGGCGACTATGTGAGACTGCCGCAGGAGGACAAGGTGATGGATTCGTTTCGGACCTTCGGAACCCCGCCGGGCGATTACTTTGTCCCCTTGGCCGGCACCATGGCGGAGATGAGGTCGCAGGCATTTAAGGAAAAAATGAACAAGGGCCCGGTGATGCTGCTCACCGTAATGCCGAACGGGATAATAAACATGGGGAGGGCCCTCGGCCTCTGGTTCCTCTATCTTCTCGTGGTAAGCTTATTGTCCGGCTACGTCGCCCTCCATGCGCTTCCCGTATGGTTGGGACACAAAGCCGTATACCGGATTGTCGGGGTGACGTCGTTCCTCGGCTATTCAGCCGCGCTCTGGCAGATGACGATCTGGTACCGCCGGTCCCTTGGCACGACAATCAGGGCCACGATCGACGGGCTGATCTACGCCGGATTGGCGGCTGGCACATTTGGATGGCTCTGGCCTCGCTAGGCTCGTGCGGTCAAAAAACGGAGCGCGGAATCCGGGTCCGGCAAGTTGCGTTCCGCCCGCGGCGAACCTCGCCCGAGATTGCGCCCTGAAAGCATGGGGGCCCTGCGAGGGCAAATTTCTTCAGCGCCCGTGAATCGCATCTCCCTTTGAGCCTCCCGAGCAAGTCCGAAGCGGCCGCCCTCCTCGCGAGCCACGTGCTGGACGAGTACCAGCGCCTCCACGCACTAATGGTCGCCACCGCCATGGAGGGATACGCCGGCCTTTTCAACGGCGACCCCCAACTCTGGTACGTGACCGGCCTTCTCCATGACCTGGATTTCGACAAGCACCCCGAGCTTCATCCGGCCGAGAGCATCAAGTGGTTCAGGGAGTGGGACTATCCCGAGGACATGATACATGCCGTCGAGGCCCACGCCTACGGCTACCACGGCTTCACGACGCTGCCCAATTCCAAGCTCGCCGCGGCCCTCCTGGCCTGCGACGAGATCTGCGGGATCTTCTACGCCTACAGGAAGCTCAATCCGGTCCGGTACGGCGAAATGAAGGCCAGCTCGATCAGGAAGAAGCTGAAGGAGCCCGCATTTGCCGCAAAGGTCGACCGCAAGACGATCTACCTTGGATGCGAGAGCCTCGGGGTCCCGGTCGACGATCATATCGCGAACCTGATCCGGTTCCTCGCCACGTTGGACTAGGCACACATGCCACGGGGCTGAAATGCAGCCCGCTATCCACAGAATCTCCCATTGCAACGGGCGCGCTTCCCGTGGGACTTGCGGCCGGGTCCGGAGTCTATTGGTGGTCGCATGCTTCAATACAACGGACCGCGCGGGTCGGGGTACGTCAGTTTCACGTTAGGTGTGAAACCTTGACGGCAACCTGGGCTGAATCCGCCGACCATCTAACATGGACCACACCCATAACAGGGTTTCCTCAGCCTATTTCTGCCCCATGTGCCCGGGTGTGGTGGCTGACAAGCACGGCAGCTGCCCAAAATGCGGCATGGCGTTGGAGCGCAATCCGGTCCACCCCAACCTCGCCGGAACCATTTACACCTGCCCGATGCACCCCCAGATCGAGCGGGATCATCCCGGAGCCTGCCCCATCTGCGGCATGGCGCTCGAACCGAAGGTCGCAACGGCAGGGACCGACGAAGAAGCCGGTTCCGAGCTGCGTGACATGACGCGGCGCCTTTGGGTCGCCGCGGTGCTCGCGCTCCCCGTCTTCCTGCTCGCAATGGCGCAGCAGGTGCCAAGATTCGCGCTTGTCGGCTATTCGCCCCCGGTTCGATGGGTTCAATTTCTCCTTTCGACGCCCGTGGTGTGGTGGGCGGGGTGGCCATTCTTCGTGCGCGGTGCCCGCTCGCTCCGCACCCGCCATTGGAATATGTTCACCTTGATCGCGCTCGGAGTGGGCGCGGCTTGGACCTACAGCGCCGTTGCGTTCATACTGCCGGGAATTTTCCCCGCGGCCATGCGCACCCATGGCGCGGTCGAGGTCTATTTCGAGTCGGCAGCGGTCATCGTGGTGCTCGTGCTTCTCGGGCAGGTTCTGGAATTGCGCGCACGCGCCCAAACCTCCAGCGCGATCAGGGCTCTGCTCAACCTGGCCCCGGCCACTGCGGTTCTGGTAACGGCCCAGGGCGAGCGCGAGGCACCGCTCGCGGAAGTCCAGGCCGGCGACCGCCTTCGGGTTCGACCGGGCGGCAAGGTCCCCGTCGACGGAATCATCGAGGAGGGCGCTTCTTCGGTGGACGAGTCGATGATAACCGGCGAATCGCTGCCCGTGGAGAAAAAGGCGGGGGACCGGGTGACCGGCGGCACGCTCAACGCCACCGGCTCCTTCGTCCTGCGCGCTGACAAGGTCGGGGCCGATTCGCTGCTTTCCCGCATTGTGCAGATGGTCGCGAGCGCCCAGCGCAGCCGCGCACCGATCCAGGGAGTCGCCGACAAGGCTGCTGCGGTTTTCGTGCCGGCTGTCGCCTCAATATCCGCGCTCACCTTCCTGGTTTGGTTCTTTTTCGGGCCCGACCCCCGCCTGGCCCATGCCGCCGTCAATGCGGTCGGCGTTCTCATCATCGCCTGTCCCTGCGCGCTTGGGCTGGCTACCCCCATGTCAATCATGGTGGGCGTGGGCCGGGGTGCCCAGGCTGGCATACTTTTCAAGGACGCTGACGCGCTCGAGCGCCTGGGCAAAGTCACCTGGCTGGTCGTCGACAAGACCGGAACGCTGACTGAGGGAAAGCCCCGGCTCACGGATATCCTCCCCGTTTCAACCTCGGGCGAGTCTCCCCTGCTTCAGTTTGCCGCCTCGCTGGAGCGAGCCTCCGAGCATCCGCTGGCTGCAGCCGTGGTGCGAGGCGCCGAGGAGAGGGGGACCCCTCTCCTGCCGGTCGCGGGATTCCGCTCGGTTACGGGCAGCGGAATCGCGGGCCTGGTAGACGGGAGGCTGGTCGTTGTCGGAAAGCCGGCATTCCTGAAGGAGGAAGGCGTTCCCCCCTCAGCCGCCCTCGAGGAGCTTGCGGCGGCACTGCAAGCCGAGGCGAAAACCGTGCTCTTTGTCGGGGTCGACCGAATTATGGCGGGGCTCATTGCCGTTGCCGATCCGATCAAGGAGTCCTCTCGCGAGGCGATAGCGCTCCTTCATCAACTCGGAGTGAAGCTCCAGATGGTCACCGGCGACAACCGCCTCACCGCCGAGTCGGTGGCGCGCCGGCTTGGCCTCGACGGATTCGACGCTGAGGCCAAGCCCGCGGACAAGATCACGAAGGTCAACGACCTCAAGCGGGAGGGGTCGGTCGTCGCGATGGCCGGGGACGGCGTCAACGACGCCCCCGCGCTCGCTGCAGCCGACGTGGGCATTGCCATGGGCACCGGCACGGATGTCGCGATAGAGACCGCGGGCGTGACGCTGGTAAGCGGAGACTTGCGCGGCATCGCAAAGGCGATCCGCCTCTCCCGCGCGATGATGATCAACATCCGGCAGAACCTATTCTTCGCCTTCGTCTACAACCTGCTCGGAGTTCCCATAGCCGCCGGCGTGCTCTATCCGTTTTTCGGCCTGGTCCTGAGCCCGATGATCGCCGGGGCGGCGATGAGCCTGAGTTCGGTTTCAGTCATCACGAATGCCCTCCGGCTGCGAAGGATTCGCACGTAGGCCCTCCGCACCCAAGATGAATATCAGGACTTCCCCACGTCTTCCGGGTGAACGGGCCAGTACCCCTCGTGTATGACGAGCCCCTCGGACTCCATGACGGGCCCAATGACCTTCGTCTTCGGAGAAATCCGCCTGAAGACCTCGTGGCTCGTGAGCGGATCCTTGTCAGGGGGCAGGCCCATCACCTGAAGGAACGGAGCCTCGGACGTGCCGTAGACAACCCGGCCTATCCCCGCGAAGCAGATCGCACCGCAGCACATGGTGCACGGCTCCGTGCTGGTATACAGGGTGGACTTGGCAAACGTCTCCCGGTCGATCTTGGGGCTGAAGGCGGAAATCAGACCCGTCTCGGCATGCTTTGTCACGTCGTGGGTGGAGTGGACGCAGTTGGAAAACTCGGCCAGGACCTTGCCGTCCTTCACCAGAAGGGCGCCGAAGGGGCCGCCCCCGTGTGTGATGGCGTAACGTGCGAGCTCGTAGGCGCGGGCCATGTAGACCCGGTCCTCCGCCGTGCATCCCGGATCGTCGGGAGAGGCGGCCGGAAACTCGGCAAGCGCACTCGAGGCCAGCAGCAGAAGCGGCGCAAAACAGGAAATACGAAGCGGGGAGAGGGTCATGGGCTTGTCACTGCAATAAACATGCCAGAGGACGGGTCTAACCAAGCCCCGAAGTTGGCCACAGCCACGACCGTTCCTTCACAGGCGCTTTGTCCCACTCGGGTTACACCCCATTGGCCCCATGCAATACATGGGTTACCGTCCGCACATGTCCGCTACCAGTAAATCGGCCGGGTCCAACGCGCGCAAAAGGGGATACAGCATGAGATCAAGCACCAAGGACAGTATCGAAGGCGCCGCCAGAACGGCGGCGGGCATAATCAAGGAGGAGACCGGAAAGGCGCTCGGAAACGTGGACCTGCAGGAGGAAGGAGATGCCGACCAGTTCGTGGGCAATGCCCAACAGAGCATAGGCAAGATCAAGAAGGCGCTTGGAAGTTAAGAGGGTGCAAGAGGGAGGCGGCGCATACTGGCAAGCGGGCGAAGATCCCCATAGCCGTTGACGTCTTGCCCATAGCAACACCTCCGGCAGACTCGGCGCCGCCATCCGCCGACGGCGGCTGGCACGCCCCGAATGAGCGCAATCCCCACCCTGCCACGGACGATTGGCGCGCCAGCCGCCCCGGTTCTCGCCGCGCTGCTTATCGCAGGCTGCGCTGCAATCAGGGCGGAGGGCGCCGATGAGGGCCCGCCCGTGATACCCGTCGGACTCGACTGCTACCGGATGTGGGAGCAGTGGCCGAGCCAGCGGATCGGGGCGCGTGCCTACATGCGGAGCACCTACGACCGCACTGGGGGCAATGACGACGCCAGCCATTTCCTGTTCCAGACGGCGGACGACTTCAACGTCACGCTCGATGTCGCGGGACCCGGCGTCCTCTATTTCGCCCGATACAACCACTGGCATGGAAGCCCATGGCATTACGTCGTGGACGGCTCAGACCACGTCATCTCCGAGTCGTCGACGCCGGATCCCCGAAGGCCCGTGGAGGGCTCGGTATTCCTGCCGGCGCAGTCCCTGCCGCCGCCCCTCACGTTCACCTGGTCGACGACCATGGGGGCCGACCTGACATGGGTCCCGGTCCCCTTTGAGAAATCATTCCGGATGGCGTACAGCCGCACCCATTATGGAACGGGCTATTACATCTATGACAAATATGTCGGCGGCGCAGCGCTCTCCCGGCCGATAGCGGCGTGGGACGCATCGACCCCGCCGGGCGCGGACGTCCTCGCCCTCATTGGCCGCGCGGGGACGGACATCGCCCCGCAGCCGGGGACTCCTGACGGTGAGCGAGCTGGGATCGATGCGAAGGAAGGCCGGATTGCCGCGATCGGGCCGGGAGAGACCGCAGCGCTCGTCGACCTAAGGGTGGATCGTCCGACCGAGCTCCGAGCCCTGGAATTCTCGGTGCCGAGGGCCGGCGCGATCGATTTCGGCCGCATGCGCCTACGCATGACCTGGGACGGGCGGCCCGACCCCTCGGTCGACGCCCCGGTCGGCCTCTTCTTCGGCTCGGGCACCCTCTACAACCGCGACAACCGCGAATACCTCGTGAAGGCCTTCCCGGTGAGCATCCGCTTTGACGCGGAGCGGGTTCACCTGGCGTGCTATTTCCCGATGCCTTTCTTTCATTCGGCCAGGATCGAGCTCCTGGGAAACGGCGCCGCCGGGGTAGCCGATGTGCGCTGGAGCGTCCGGCTGCAGCCCCTGCACGGGGCGCCGAACCAGGTGGGATATTTCCACGCCAGCTACCGCGACCATGGAATTCCAGCCCGCGGAAGGGACCTCGTCCTCCTCGACACGCGCCAGGCCGAGGGCGGAGGCGACTGGTCGGGCAGCTTCGTCGGCACGTCGTTCATCTTCTCCGACCGCGCGAACCTGGGGACGCTCGAGGGCGACCCGCGGTTCTTTTTTGACGACAGCAGGAGCCCCCAGGCCCAGGGAACCGGCACGGAGGAATGGTGCGGCGGCGGGGACTATTGGGGCGGGCGCAACATGACGCTTCCCTTCGCCGGCCACCCGGTCGGCGCCCGGAGCCCGGAGTCCGCCGCAGGCGCGGAGGACAGGGTCGAGTCCGCCTACCGGTTCCTGCTCGCCGACATGATGCCGTTCGGGAGGAACGCCGTCATCTGCCTTGAGCACGGGGGCACCGACGACTCGGTCGAGCACTACCAATCAGTCACGTTCTGGTACGGCATCCCCAGCGCCTCCCTCGTCATGACGGACCGCTTCAAGGTCGGCGATCCCACGGACGAACGGGCGCACGCGTACCTGTCACCGGAGGCCTCGGAGCCCTATGCCATCACATCCCGCTACGAGCTCGGGGTCGACCACGAGGCCGGGCCGGGCTCGCCCGAGGTTTATCCGGCCGAGACCGACTACGGGCGCAAGACAACGGGGACGTCGCAATTCACGCTGAAGCTGGATCCCAGGAACCTGGGCGTCCTACTCCGGCGAAAGCTCGACTACTCCCTTGCGAACCAGAGGGCGGAGGTGTTCATCGCCGAGGACGACGGCAGGGATCCGGACTGGAGGCCCGCTGGCGTCTGGTATCTGGCGGGAGGCAACACCTGCGTCTACTCAAACCCGAAGGACGAGCTGGGCGCGGCGCAGCACGTCGCCCAGACCTCAAACAGGAGATTCCGCGACGACGAATTCCTCGTGCCCCGCGCCCTCACAACGGGCCGGACCTCGGTCAGGGTGAGGGTCAGGTTCACGCCGGTCGCCATCCCGCTCTACCCGGGATACCCGCTTGGGGAACTTGCATGGAGCGAGATTCGCTACGACGCCTACTGCTTCGTGATGCCGGACTGGCACCCCGCTCCTTAGAAACGAATCGTCGCCGCCCACATCAGGCGGGCTGCGAGGCGTCAGTTGGCGCTCTTTTCAGTCCGCTCGCCGGACTCCCTCCAGCCCTTGATGCCTGGCGCGAAGTGCCTCACGTTTGTGTACCCAAGGTCGAGGGCTGCGTAGGCGGCCTGCCGGTAGGCAGTGCAGTGGATGTCGCCGCAATAGGCCACGATCAGCGCTCCCTTGTCGGCCGGCAGCAGCTTGGCGATCTCCTGCCGGCGGGCCAGGAAGTCGATTGCGCCAGGGATATGGCCCTCGCCGTAGGATTCACTCCCGTTCACATCGAGTATCGTTGCCGACTTGGCGGCAATCGCGGCGTCGAGATCGGACTGGGAGATATCGACGATCTGCGGGGAGGCCGCCGAAGCGAGCGCGGCGAGCGAGAGGAAGGCGACTATGGAAAGGATGCTTTTCATGGCGCGGAAGCATCGATGGGGAGCGTCCATTTTGCAAATATCGCCGAGCCGGCCGAACCGCGCCTCAGCAGCTATTGCGGGAGGACCCGCGGGCCGTGGCCGTCCCGCGCTGCACAAGGCGCAAGTCGGCCCTGACGCTCCACCCCAGGCGCCGCCAGAAGATCCGCCCGGGGCGGTTGCTCGCGAACAGGAACAGGTTGCACTTGGGGATCCCCTCCCCGCAGAGCTTATCGAGGCATGCCGCAACCAGGGCCCTTCCCAGGCCCATTCGCCGCCACTTGTGCGCGACGGCGAGGTGATGCAGGTAGCCCCGCCTGCCGTCGTGGCCGCAAAGCACCGCCGCGATCACTCGGCCTCCGGAAACAGCCACATGGCTGAGGCCGGGGTTTCTCCTGAGATAACGGACTACCGCCTGCCGGCTGTCCGACTCGTTGAGGCCCACGCCCTCCGCCTTCCTCCAGATAGCGTATACCTCGTCGTAGTCGGCTATCCGGAATGGGAGTATGCGGGTGGATGATCCAGGGGGCATGGTTTGAGGCGGAAAAATGCCAGCGGCAAAGCGGCCAGTCGAAACAAATGGTGCCGACGGGGAACTTGGGTCTTCGCGCTCGTGCGGGAAATCCGCCGGCAATCCCAAGGTCAGGGAAAGCGCGGGATGCGGGCAGCCACGCCCGGAGCAAGATCAGGGGCCGACGGACGCAGGAGGAGGCGCGGACGACGGCGGAGCAGGCAGCCCGTCGACGGTGTTCGCCTCCATCACTTCCACACGGGTGCCGTCCGGGTCGTAGCAGTTGATCTGGCGCTTTCGATTCACGCCGGTGTGGATCGGGTTCGTCGCCTTGCAGCCGGCCGGGAGTGCCCGCGCAGCCAGGGTCGCCCAGGCGCTTTCCGCGTCCGGAACCTCGAGGCAGAGGTGATTGAGGACGTGGAGGCGGCCCGAATCCGGCTTGGTGCCGTAGAGCATGAGTTCAAGGTAATCGTCGCCATCGGGCGCCCGCAGGTTCACCCAGCTCAGTGTCTTGCCATCGCTGCTTCCCCTCCAGAATTCCCTGAAGCCCAGGACATCCCTGTAGAACCTGAGGGAAGCCTCCAGGTTGCCGACGGCCATGCCGGCGTGGCTCATCCGGGCCGCGATCCGGGTCGGAGGCATGAACTGCCCCGCCTTCCCGATCGTCCAGCCCTTCGGCATGTACTGAGTGAATTCGACGATGTGGCCGTCGGGATCCTCCGTGAAGTAGTTCAGGTTCCCGATCCGCCCGGCCCTCGCCGCCTCGGGCAGGGCCTTTCCGCCGGGGCCCCTCACCCCCTTGGACCTAAGGTAGTCCAGCATTCCCTGGGCGTCGTCGGTCTCGAGGGCGATGTGGTAGAGGCTGTCGCCGTTCGCCGGCGTCTTCCCTCCAACTGGGAACAGCTCGATCGACTGCCGGTCGTTGATCTTGATCCACGTGATAGCGACGCCGCCGTCCGCGCTGTTCAGCGTGTACGGCTCGCCGAATCCAAGGTAACCCGTGTAGAACGCCCGCGATTTTTCGAGGTCCGCAACCCAGAGGGCAACGTGCGAAAGCCCGGTGATCCTTGGCCGAATGGGAGCGACCGCCTGGGCGCGGGGCAGGCCGAGGGCCGTCGCCGCGGCAAGGAGGAGGATGCGCGGCGTCACAGCAAAGTAGCTCGCCGGGCTAATGACGGTTGCGGAACACCCATGAAAGCAATGTCAGCACGGCGCTGATCAGGACACACGTTACGATTGGGAAATAGAATTCAGCGCCTCCCCGCCGGACATGGATGTCTCCGGGAAGCCGACCTAGCCACGAGCGGCCGAATCCGGTCCACAAC